>Ga0129299_1000259_pt1 | contig 32298 bp, 37 predicted proteins | sample ConPoolayeCmetaG_FD_94477 | JGI IMG/M metagenome (GOLD analysis project Ga0129299, IMG submission 94477) | Hot spring microbial mat communities from California, USA to study Microbial Dark Matter (Phase II) - Cone Pool mat layer C metaG ...
ATATAAAATATTATATAAAATGCCGTGGGGGTTGAACAACCGCATGATATCTTCCATCACCCCCGCCTGCGGAAAAAATCCCGCCACCATGCTGGGAATGGTCATGAGCGACGATGCAAAAATGATGGGGATGACCCCAGCCATGGCAAGCCGCAGCGGAAGCACCGTGTTCTGTCCTGCGTACATTTTATTTCCGATAACCTTTTTCGGTGTCTGTATCGGTATCCTTCTCGTCGCCTGCGTCATCATCACGATAAACGCGGTCATCGCCAGCACCACGCCGATTAATAGCACCTCGATAAACGGATGACGCGTACCGGCACGCAGTGCCTGAATCTCGCCCACAATTGCGTCGGGAAGCGTATCGATACAACCGATAAATATAAGAAACGAAATGCCGTTGCCGATGCCCTGCATCGTTATCTTTTCACCCAGCCACATAATAAAAATGGTACCCGTCGTCAGGCTGAGTGCGGTGAGCAACGTAAATTTAATCCCCAGCATAGACGGAATGACCGCATGGGCGCCGGTGCTCGGCGATGTGATGCTTTGAAGGAATATGCTGACGCCGATCGATTGGACGAATGCAAGAAGGATGGTGCCGTAGCGGGTGTATTGCGTTATCTTTTTACGGCCTTCCGCCCCCTCGCGCTGCAGCTTATGAAAATAGGGAAACACCGAACCAAGGAGCTGGATGATAATTGATGCGCTGATATAAGGCATGATACCCAGGGCAAAGATGGTGGCGCGCTTGAAAGCGCCGCCGACAAACATGTCGTACAGGCCAAAGAGTGTGTTCTGCGACTGGGCGAAAAATTCGCCCAGTATCTGCGGATTGATCCCCGGCGTCGGAATATGTCCGCCTACGCGGTAGACCAAAATCAGAACGGCCATCAGGCCGATTCTTTTTCTTAGGTCAGGAATGCGAAAAATATTTTGGAACGTTTCAAGCACGCGTGATGACCTCGGCCTTTCCTTTTGCTTTCTCAATTTTTTCCCGCGCGCTTTTGGAGAAGCTGTTCGCGCGTACCGTCAACCTCTTCGTCAGCTCACCGCCGCCCAGCACTTTCACCGGCAGTTCATTCGAGCCGATAAGTCCGGCACCATACATCCACTGCGGATCGATATCTTTGCCGCCCGTCTCCTTTTTCTCCAAATCACCAACATTAATAATCTGAAAGTGGACGGCATAATTTTTATTGTTGAATCCCCGCTTTGGGATCCGCCGCGTCATCGGCGTCTGCCCTCCTTCAAAATACAGCTTATGCCGCGCCCCGCTGACCGTATACGCCCCCTTGTCGCCCTTCCCTGCCGTGCACCCCTGGCCTGTTCCTTGGCCGCGCCCTAGCCGTTTTGTTTCCCGGTGCGATCCCGGTGCAGGATGAATGGTATTTAATTTAAGCATCTCTCTCTCCCACTTCCTCCACCGTCACCAGATGATGAACGGTGCGTATCATTCCGCGAATCGCCGGTGAATCGTCATGTACGACACTATGGCCGCGCTTGCGCAATCCCAGCGCCTTTATTGTCAGCTTCTGCCGTTTCAAACTCCCCACACCGCTGTACTGCTGTGTAATCTTGAGCTTCTTCGCCATGTCGTAACCTCTATGATTTTGCGGAGATCGGTGTCTGCCGCAACTGATTAATCTCCTCCCATGTCTTCAGCCGCGTCAATCCTTCCAGCGTCGCCTTGGCAACATTGATTGAATTTGACGATCCCAGGCACTTGGTGAGGATGTTTTTGACTCCTGCAAGCTCGAGCACTGCACGCGCCGGTCCCCCGGCTATCACGCCGGTTCCGGGCGCAGCCGGTTTCAGCACTATTTTTCCGGCACCGGCATGTCCGATAACCTCATGCGGTATCGTCCCCTCTCTGAGGCTGACCTTGCAGATATTTTTTTTTGCCTTTTCAATAGCTTTCCGTATCGCCTCTGTTACGTCATTCGCCTTTCCCATACCAAGGCCGACCCGGCCGTTGCTGTCGCCGACGGCGACAAGCGCGTTGAACCCGAAACGCCGTCCTCCCTTGACCACTTTTGCCACACGGTTGACCGAAATAAGCCTGTCGACAAATTCCACATCCTTACTGCTGCTCTTTATCTCATGTTCATCCACGCACGTCACCCCTTTCAAGCGGCATTAAAATTGAAGGCCTTTTGCCCGCGCGGCATCGGCAAGCGCCTTTACGCGCCCGTGAAACGGATATCCCTTACGGTCGAAAACAACTTTCGTAATTCCCTTCTCAATAGCTTTCGCGGCGATGATTTCACCGACAAGTTTTGCCACCGCTGTCTTACCGCGCACCTTCGCATCGTTTTTTTTCTTTTCCATTTCCTTGCCTGCACTTCCAACCTGCAGGATCGACTTCGCCGTGATATCATCATATATCTGCGCATAGATATGCTTCAATGTACGTCGGACACACAGGCGGGGACGGTCCGACAGCCCGTATATCTTCTTCCTCACTCGTCGCGCCCTGTTCTGTCTGCCGATACGTTTGCGTTTACATGGATTCATATACCACCTACTTTGTCGCCGCCACAGCCGTTTTTCCCGCTTTTTTTCTGACCACCTCGTTTACATACCGAATACCCTTACCTTTATACGGCTCAGGAAGACGTACGCTGCGGATTTCAGCGGCCGACTGCCCGACCGCCTGCTTGTCGCACCCGCTCACGATTATCCTATTCGCCCCCTGCACCGAAAAAGTAACGCCGCCACGCGGCTCGATTTGCACCGGATGGGAATGGCCGACCGCAAGGCTGAGGGATTTCCCCTTCAACTCGGCCTTGTATCCCACGCCTATTATTTCCAGTTCCTTGGTAAAGCCGTGAAGAACCCCCGTAATCATATTATTCACAAGGACGCGATATAATCCCCATTTTGCCTTCGTATCCCTTTTTTCAATAGTTGGCGAAAACCGTACCTCGTCATCAGCGATCTCGACAGAAATATCAGCCGGCACCTCCTGCTGCATCTGGCCTTTCGGCCCTTTAACCGACACGATGCCGCCGTCAACCTTGACCTCGACACCCTTTGGAATTTTAACGGGAACTTTTCCTACGCGAGACACGGGCGTTTCTCCTATTTTATAACATCACCACTGCGGCTTCATTACCATACAATGCCTATAACTTCGCCGCCGATTTTATTTTTCCTGCATTCAAAATCCGTCATGACGCCCTTGGGCGTCGACACGATTGCAATGCCCATGCCGTTGAGCACCCGCGGCACCGCATCGGCCTTTGCATACCTGCGCAATCCCGGCGTGCTGATCCTCCGAATACCCTGGATTGCGTTCTGCATCCGTTCGTTGTATTTCAAGAGTATTTTGATGACGCCCTGCCTGCCGTCATCGACAAACGCATATCGCGCGATAAAATGCCGTTCGAAAAGGATCCGCGCGATTTCCTTTTTCAGCCGTGAACTGGGAATACTCACCGTCCTTTTTTTCGCGCTAATGGCATTGCGGATCCGCGTAAACATGTCTGCTACCTGATCGGTCACCATTCTACAATTCCCCTTATCGCTGTATCGTTACCAACTCGATTTTACGACACCCGGAATAAGGCCGTTGAGCGCCATTTCCCGGAAACAAAGCCTGCACAGTCCGAACCTGCGCATATATGCCCGACGCCGTCCGCATCGCTTGCAGCGATTATAGGAACGAACCTTGAATTTTGGTTTTTTTCTGCATTTTTCCTTCAGAGCTAATCTCGCCACGGTCACCGCTCCCTTCGTGGATTACTTTCTGAACGGCATGCCCATTTCTTCGAGCAGGCCGAGTGCGAGTTCATCTTTTTGCGCCGTGGTGCATATGCAGATATCCATGCCCGCCACGCGCGATATCTTATCGCGATCGACTTCGATGAACACGGTTTGTTCCTTTATGCCAAGTGTATAATTACCATGACCGTCAAAACTTTTGCGGTTCAATCCCCTAAAATCACGGATACGAGGTATCGCAATCGAAATCAGACGATCCATGAATTCATACATGCGGCTGCCCCGCAGCGTTACCTTGACGCCGATATTCTGCCCCTTGCGCAGCTTGAAATTTGAAATCGCCTTTTTCGCTTTTGTAATAAGCGGCTTCTGTCCCGTGATATCACGCAAGACACCGGCCGCCTCTTCAATCAATTTCGGCTCGGCTACTGCCGCTCCCATGCCGATATTGATAACGATTTTATCGAGTCGCGGCACCTGCATGACATTTTTAAGGCCAAACCGCTGCTGCATCGCGGGAATTATTTCCTTTACAAAGCGTTCGCGAAGCCGCGGCACCACTGCCGTCACCGGCTGTTTTTCAGCCTTCTTATCCGTTTGCTTTTCAGCCTGCTTGCTCAATCAATCAACTCCTTGGCTTTCTTTGAAAATCGTACACGTCTGCCGTTGTCGAGAATGCGAGTTCCGATACGCGTCGCCTTCCCCGTCTTGGGACAGACGAGCATAAGATTGGAGAGATGAATCGACGCTTCCTTTGCAATAATACCGCCCTGTTGATTTTTCGGGGTTGGTTTCATGTGCCGCCGTACGACGTTCTTGCCTTCAACTATCGCCCGCTGCTTATCGGGAAACACCCGTATAATACGGCCTGTCTGTCCCTTGTTCTCGCCGGTTATTATCTTGACCGTATCGTTCTTTTTCAACCGCAGTGACATTGTCTATCTCCATCTCTCCCGCCCGGTTGAAACCGGAATTGAATGTTTCATACGCGGGACGCATCCCGCCTGCCATCACAAACAGAGACTCTCTAAAGGACCTCGGGCGCCAGAGAAACGATTCGCATGAATTTTTTTTCACGAAGCTCACGCGCAACCGGCCCGAATATGCGTGTGCCGCGCGGTTCGTTCGACTCGTTAATCAGAACCGCAGCATTATCGCTAAACCGGATATATGTTCCGTCTTTCCGGCCGAATTCTTTCTTCGTCCTCACCACCACGGCCCGTACCACGCTCCCCTTCTTGACATCAGAGTTCGGCAGCGCATCCTTGACACTCACAACGATAATATCGCCGATGGTGGCATAGCGGCGCCGTGTTGCGCCCAGAACCCGGATACATTCCACCTTCCGCGCGCCGGAATTATCAGCTACGGTCAACCACGTCTGCACTTGAATCATCGTGTCCTCTTGCCTTCAATCGTGTGTCACGTGTTATTTTGCTCGCTCAAGAATCTCCACCAGCCGCCATCGCTTGTTTTTCGACAGCCTCCTGGTCTCCGCAATCCGTACCGTATCGCCCGTATGCGCCTCGTTTTTTTCGTCGTGAGCGTACAATTTTTTACTCGTGCGGATAATCTTTCCATACACGGGATGAATGAACTGGCGCCCGACCCTAACGGTGATCGTTTTCTGCGCCTTGTCGCTCACCACCACGCCAACTCGTGTTTTTCGCTGGTTCCGTTCGGTCATGCTGCCTTTCCTTATGCCTTTATGTCGCGGCCGGTGCGGCCGTGGTTTTTTTCTGATGTAACAGTGTTGTCGCCCGGGCAATATCGCGGCGGACGATACGGAGACGAAGGGGGTTGCTCAACTGCCCCATCTTCTGCTGGAAACGCAGGTTAAACAGTTCCTCCTCTAAGCCTGCAATTTTCTCCGCGAGTTCCGCGGGCGACAGTTCACGAAGCTCCCGTGCTTTCATACGCCCTACCCAACCTCTCCCGGGCGCCCGATAAATTTTGTACGCAAGGGAAGCTTGTGGGAGGCCAGCGCCATCGCCTCCTTCGCCACCTCAAGTTTCACCCCAGACATTTCGAACAATACAGTGCCTCTGCGCACCACTGCCACCCATCCCTCCGGTATGCCCTTGCCTTTCCCCATGCGCGATTCAGCCGGATGCTTGGTGACGGGCTTGTCGGGGAATATTCGTATCCAAACCTTTCCCCCCCGTTTCACGAAACGCGTCATCGCGACCCGCGCCGCCTCGATGTGTTTCGTGTCAATCCACGCCGGATCAAGCGCTTGAAGGCCGTATTCTCCAAAGGCAAGTTTATTGCACCGCGAGGCGGTCCCCTTCATCCTGCCGCGCTGTGCTTTACGCCATTTGACTTTTGTGGGTGCGAGCATGCCGGTATTCCTCTCTTATCGGACAGACGCCATCTCGCGCTGTTTCACCGGCGCGGGATTGCGTTCAATGACATCACCTTTGCAAATCCAGACTTTTATTCCGATGGTGCCGTACGTGGTGACGGCAACCGCCAGCGCATAATCGATATCGGCGCGCAGAGTATGCAGCGGTACGCGTCCTTCACGGAATGTTTCGCGGCGCGCGATTTCGGCGCCGTTGAGCCGCCCGCTGACCATGATCTTTATCCCCTCCGCCCCCATCCGCATCGCCGTCGACATCGCCTTCTTGAGCGCTTTCTTATATGACACGCGCTTTTCGACCTGGCGCGCAATGTTGTCGGCTACCAGTTGAGCGTCCATTTCCGGCTTACGCACTTCCTTGATATTTACCTGTATCTCTTTCTGCGTCAGATGCTGTAATTCCGCCTTTAACCGCTCGACTTCCTCGCCTTTCTTGCCAATCACGATACCCGGCCGCGACGTGAAAATCGATATAATCACACGCTTGGCCGTCCGATCGATTCCCAGCGTCGATATGCCGCCGTGCTCAAGTCGCTTTTTCAGATAGTTCCTGATTAGGATATCTTCGTAGAGATAATCGATGAATTTTTCCTCGGCAAACCAGTTGGAAATCCAGGTTTTCGTTATGCCAAGCCTCAAACCCACCGGATTCGTCTTCTGACCCAAACCGTCCTCCTCTTTACCGGCCCACACCGGCAGTACAGTGCTCTCTAGCCCGACACCGTGACCGTGATATGGCACATTCTTTTAAGAATCTTTCCCGCACGGCCGTGGGCCCGCGGCCTAAACCGTTTCATCCGCGGCCCATCCTCCACAAGAATCTCCTTCACCCGTAACCCGTCAACATCGACCGCGGCACCTGCGTTTTTGTTCTGCAGGTTCGCGACCGCCGACTTAATTAGTTTGGCGATGTCGTTCGCGGCGTGCTTGCGAATGCTGTATTGCAGCATGCTTAACGCATCGCCGACCATCTTCCCTCGTACTTCATCCGCCACTAAACGCGCCTTGCGCGGCGTTGAGCGCAGATTCCGTATTGTCGCTGTTGATTCCACTGCCGCCCGTCTCCGTTATTTGGTTGCCGGTGCTGCTGCCGCTGTGCCCGTCGCCCCCGTTGTCGCAGCCGTTTCGTCGGTCGCACCTTTATGTCCGCTGTGACCTCGAAACGTCCGCGTCGGCGAGAATTCGCCAAGTTTATGGCCGACCATGTTTTCAGTCACATAGACCGGAATAAACTGTTTTCCATTATACACTGCAAACGTGAGCCCCACGAATTCCGGTAGTACTGTTGAACGCCGCGACCATGTCTTGATGACCTTCTTCTGACCTGTCCTGTTTGCGGTCTCCACCTTCTTGAGCAAATGCCCGTCGGTAAAAGGTCCCTTTCGAATCGATCGTGCCATAGCTCTTTCCTTGTCAAATTACGCGACAGTACGTTCCTTTTTCTTAATCCGCCTGCGGATGATGTATTGGTTTGACAGATTCTTTTTCTTCCTGGTTTTCAGCCCCTTCGCCTTCATTCCACGCGGCGAACATGGGTGGCGCCCGCCCGATGTCCTGCCCTCGCCGCCGCCCATGGGATGATCGACCGGATTCATGGCAACGCCGCGTACCCGCGGCCGCCATCCCATCCACCGCGAACGTCCAGCCGATCCGATGACCGTATTCATATGGTCAGCGTTACTGACTTGGCCGATAACCGCGCGGCAGTTTTCGGGAACGGCACGCACTTCGGTCGACGGCAGCTTCAACTGCACCAGGTTGTTTTCCTTGGCAAGTATCTCGGCATACGCACCTGCACTCCGCACAATCCGTCCGCCTTTGCCAGCAAGAATTTCGACATTGTGCACCAGGGTGCCCGGCGGAATATGCTGCAACTGCATGCAGTTTCCTTCAACTATCTCGCATCTATCGGCCGACATAATCCGCTGACCGACACGCATATTCACGGTCGCCAGAATGTAGCGCCGCTCGCCGTCCATATATTTTACCCGCGCAATCCGGCATGTGCGGTTTGGATCGTATTCAATGGTTTCAACCACTGCAGGAATGCCCATTTTATCGCGGCGGAAATCAATGATACGGTAAAACCTGCGGTGCCCTCCGCCACGGTGCCGCACCGTAATGCTCCCCGTGTTGTTGCGTCCACCCCATTTTTTTTTGACGACCATCAAAGGACGATAGCCGCCGCTGGCGGTTATCGTGGAAAAGTCCTCCACCGTTTTATAGCGCAACACTGACGTTATGGGACGAAATGTTTTCATGATCGTAGTTCCGCTCCTGCCGTTATGCTTCACCGAACTTTTCTATCTTCTGTCCCTCCGCGAGCTTCACGATCGCCTTCTTCCAGTTCGTCCGGTAGCCCGCGAAACGACCCGTCCGCTTCTTCTTGCCCTTTACCACCATGGTATTAACTGAAATAACTTTCACATTAAATAGCTTCTCCACCGCCTGGCGGATTTGTATTTTCGTCGAGTGCGGCGCAACTTCAAACACGTATTTATTCTGGTCGCTTCGCAAATCCGTATTTTTTTCCGTAATCGACGGTTTGCGGATTATTGAATGGTATATGCTCACAGTGAAACAACCTCTTTTGCTTTTTCGATCAGTTCTTTTCCTGCGAAAATGACGTTTTCGTTGTTCAGAACGTCGAACGTGTGAATTTCATTAAGCGGTTTTACCTGCAGGTTCTTGATGTTGCGGCCCGCACGGCAGGCTGCCAGGTCACCGGCGTTGACCACCAGAAGATTCTTCGCGCCCAGCGCCGAAAGTGCCTTTAAAATCCCTGCCATCGTCTTCGTCTTCACCTGCTCGATAGACAACGCGTCGATCACCATTATTTTCTCTTCTCGAGCCCGGCACGACAGGGCGGAGCAGAGGGCACCTTTCCTCATCTTGTGCGGCACAGTCGTCGAGTAATCCCGCGGTACCGGACCGAATGCCTTGCCGCCACGCACCCATACTGGTGATGTATTCGAGCCGGCACGCGCCCGCCCCGTTCCCTTCTGCCGCCACGGTTTCACCCCGCCGCCGCTCACTTCTGCCCGAGTTTTCGTTTTCGATGTTCCCTGGCGGCAGTTTGCGCGATATCCTTTAATCACCTCGTGCATGAGGTGTTCGTTGATATCAGCCCCGAATACTTCTTCGGGAAGATCTATCTCTCCTTTAATCTCACCGTTGTGTGTATACAATTTCGCCTTCATACTGTCTGCGCTCTCTGTATCATCGTTTGATGCCGCGTGTGTTGTATTTACGAATAAGTACGATACCATTGTTGGCGCCCGGGACGGCGCCTCGTACGTAGACAAGACCCATATCCTTGTCTAATCCCACAACTTCCAGACGTTTCACCGTCACCTGTTCCGCCCCATAACGGCCGGCCATCCTTTTTCCAGGGAAAATACGCGAGGGAAAGGTGTTGGAGCCGACCGAGCCGGGCTCACGATAGTTGGTGTTGCCGTGCGATGCGCGGCCGAGCTGGAAATTATGACGCTTGACCGTACCGGCGAATCCCCTGCCCTTCGAAACCCCCGTCACGTCAACGAACTTCACTTTTTCGAAAAGATCCACGCCGATCTTCTGGCCCGTTTGCACCTGTTCATCAGCGGATTCCAGCAATACTTCGCGCACAACCCGCGTCGGTTCGGTACCAAGCTTTTTGAAATGTCCTGCACGCGCCTTGTTGATTCTGCTTTCAGAAACCGGCTCGAAACCAAGCTGGACCGCCCGGTAGCCGTCGCGCTCCATGGTCTTCACTTGATGCACAACGTTTATCCCGGTATGAATAATAGTGACGGGGATTGCCTCGCCGCTCTCTGCGTTAAACATCGTCGTCATCCCCATTTTCCGACCTAACAGCCCAACCATAATGCTTCTTCCATCCGCTGAAAAATCAGTTACACCTTAATTTCGACATCCACGCCCGCCGGCAAATCCAGCTTCATAAGCGCATCAACGGTCTGTGGTGTCGATTCGAGAATATCAATCAGCCGTTTGTGTATCCTCGTCTCGAACTGCTCACGCGATTTTTTATCCACATGCGGAGAACGGAGAACGGTAAATACGGATTTCTCTGTCGGCAACGGTATCGGCCCTGAAATCCTCGCTCCGGTCCCCTTCGCCGTACGGACAATGTCCGACGCCGATTTGTCGAGAATATTATGGTCGAATGATTTCAGCCGAATGCGGATTTTTTCGCCCGGCACGTCAGCCTCTCTTTCTTATTCAATGATTTCGGTGATAACTCCAGCACCGACCGTCCGTCCGCCTTCACGGACGGCGAAACGCTGTTCTTTTTCCATGGCGATGGGAGCAATTAGCTCCACCGACAGCGCCGCGTTGTCGCCCGGCATAATCATTTCCACGCCTTCGGCAAGTGCCAGATTCCCGGTCACGTCGGTGGTGCGGAAATAAAATTGTGGACGATAACCGGTGAAGAATGGCGTATGGCGCCCCCCTTCTTCCTTCGACAACACGTACACGTTCGCCTTGAATTTCTTGTGCGGGGTGATACTGCCGGGTTTTGCGAGCACCATACCGCGCTCGATCTGTGTTTTATCAATACCGCGCAGGAGGCAGCCGATATTGTCGCCCGCATGCCCTTCGTCGAGAATCTTTCGGAACATTTCCACGCCGGTCACGACGGTCTTGCGCGTCTCTCCAAGGCCGACGATTTCAACCTCGTCCCCCACCTTCACCCTGCCTCGCTCCACCCTGCCCGTGGCAACCGTACCTCGGCCCGTGATGCTGAATACGTCTTCGACTGACATAAGGAATGGCTTGTCGATTTCGCGGACAGGCTCAGGAATATAACTGTCAATCGTTTCCATGAGTTTCTCGATTGACTGCGCGCCCATCTCTCCCTTGTCACCCTGGAGTGCCTTAAGCGCAGAACCGCGCACAATCGGAACTTCATCGCCGGGATATTTGTATTTTGTCAGCAGTTCGCGGAGTTCGAGTTCAACCAGCTCCAGGAGCTCAGGATCATCGACGGTATCGACTTTGTTGAGAAACACCACGATACGCGGGACGCCGACCTGATAGGCCAGAAGGATATGTTCGCGCGTCTGCGGCATCGGACCATCGGCGGCACTCACAACCAGTATGGCGCCATCCATCTGTGCCGCACCCGTGATCATGTTTTTCACATAATCGGAGTGTCCGGGGCAATCCACATGGGCATAATGGCGGTTTGCGGTCGCGTATTCCACATGCGACGTCGCGATAGTGAGGATTTTGGTTTCATCGCGGCGTCCCTGCGATTCCGACGCCTTTGCGACCTCGTCGTATGATACATAATTGGCGAGTCCCTTCTCGGACATCACTTTTGTTATCGCCGCCGTCAACGTCGTTTTTCCATGGTCCACATGGCCAATCGTTCCGACATTAACATGGGGTTTGGACCGCTGAAACTTTTCTTTTGCCATGGTTTAACCTCCCGTGAATAGACACTGGATATTGGTTTAATTGCGTATCTTCACGCCCGTCCGATTTTTTTTAAAATTTCATCCTGCACCGCCCTGGCGGTCTGTTCATATCTGTCAAACTGCATCGTATAGAGTGCCCGTCCCTGAGTAAGAGAACGCAGCGCGGTTGCATACCCGAACATGGCGGCCAAGGGCACCTCGGCGTCCACTATCTGCGTCTCACCGCGTACCGAGATTCCCAGTATTTTTCCCCGCCGGCTATTGATATCGTTGACCACTGCGCCGACGTAATCGCTGGGCACAACCACTTCAAGCTTCATCAACGGCTCTAAAAGCGCAGGCTCCGCGGCACTGCAGGCCTGCCTGAATGCGGTCGCGCCGGCTATTTTACATGCCATCTCCGTTGTATCGTCCTCGCGTATCTCCAGTTTGCATAACCTTACACTAACTCCCGCCATTTGATATCCCGTCATCTCGCCGCCGCTTGTAGCTTCAAGCACTCCTCGTCTGACCGCATCTATAAAGAGTGGCGCTACATTTCCAATCGACGTCTCGGTTGCGAATTCCACCCCCCGCGCCGCCTGAATTGGAGCAACGATGAGTGTCACGGCCGCATACTGTGCCTTACCGCCGATAAGCTGCGAGAACTCCGTCCGTTGCGTCGTTTCTTTTGTCACCGTCTCGCGATATGCGACCTGGGGTTTGCCGACATTGGCTTCGACATTGAATTCACGGACAAGCCGGTCGATAAGGATTTCCAAGTGCAACTCTCCCATTCCCGAGATAAGCCGCTGGCCGGTTTCGCTGTCGATATAAACTTTGCATGTCGGGTCTTCATCGGCCAGCCGCTCGAGTGCGGCTGTCAGCTTGTCTTCTTCGGCAGCGCTTTTCGGTTCAATTGTCCTCGCCAACACCGTCTGGGGAAATGTCATCTGCTCGAAACACACCGGGTGTTTCGGGTCACAGAGCGTATCACCGGTTTTAGTATCCTTAAGTCCCACAATACCGACGATGTCACCGGCCCGGGCCGTTTCAATCTGTTTGCGCCTGTTCGAATGCATCTGGTAGATGCGCGCCAGACGTTCTTTCGAGCCCGTCCTCGGATTGATAATGCTGTCCTTAAACCCCGCCTGTCCTGAATACACCCGTGCAAACGCCAGCCGTCCAGCATGTCCGTCGGCAGCAATCTTAAAGACCAAACAGGAAAACGGTTCGTCTACGCTCGGCCGTCTCTCAACAGGATCAGCACTCTGCGGATGCCTGCCTATGACTGCGCCCCGATCGACCGGAGAAGGCAGGAAATCCACCACTGCATCGAGTACCTGTTGTATGCCTTTATTCTTAAATGCCGCGCCGCACAGCACCGGGTATATCTTGTTTGCAAGTACGCCGGTGCGAATCGCGCGTTTAATAAGGCGTTCATCTGCCGTGTGCGTCTCAAGAACCTGCTGCATCAGTTCATCATCAAAATCGCATACCTTTTCCAGCATCACCTCCCGGTTATACAGCGATTCCTCACGGTACCGTTCGGGAATCTCCGACTCGATGACCTCTGCGCCGAGGGCTTGTTCATTATACGAATACGCCTTCATCCGTATAAGATCTATAACGCCGGCAAAGGTTTCCTCCCGTCCGACAGGAAGCTGTATCGCCACCGGTTTCATGCTCAGTTTTTTTTCCATCATACCCACGGCGCGCTCGAAATCGGCGCCAGCTCTGTCCATCTTATTGACAAAAGCGATTCGGGGAACGCGATAGGTATCGGCTTGATGCCATACAGTCTCAGACTGGGGTTCAACGCCGTTCACCGAATCAAAAATGGCAACCGCGCCATCCAACACTCTCAAAGATCGCTCCACTTCGACCGTAAAATCGACGTGGCCCGGGGTGTCGATAATATTTATTCGGCAGTCTCTCCACTGGCAGGAAATCGCCGCCGCGGTTATTGTAATGCCGCGTTCTCTCTCCTGAGCCATCCAGTCCATGACCGTATTGCCGTCATGGACTTCGCCCATCTTATGGACGACCCCGCTGTAATACAAAATTCTTTCTGTCGTCGTTGTCTTACCAGCATCGATATGCGCAACGATACCGATATTGCGCACCTTCTGCAAGCCATCAGCATTCTCCATACGTCATTCCTCACGCCGCCGCCCACCCCGTTGTCTCGTCCCGCTGTCTTGCCGGCGCGGCTGATGGCGCTTTGTGCGCGCCGCCGCCTACCAGCGGAAATGCGCAAATGCCTTATTGGCCTCCGCCATCTTATGCGTATCAATCTTCTTGCGTATGGCGCCGCCCTCGTTCTTCGAGGCCTGTATCAGCTCATCCGCCAGTTTCTCCGCCATACTTTTTCCGGAGCGTTCACGCGCATATTGGATAATCCAGCGGATAGCCAGCGACGTACGCCGCTCCTGCGGTACTTCCATCGGCACCTGATAATTGGCGCCGCCCACCCGGCGCGACTTGACCTCCAACGTCGGCTTTACATTATCAATCGCCTTCTTGAATACCGTTAATCCATCCCCACCCGTTTTTTGCCCAACCAGATCAATCGCGCCATACACGATGCTTTCAGCGCAGCGACGCTTGCCCCGCTCCATGATATTGTTGATAAACTGCGTGACAAGAACGCTCTTATACCTGGAATCGGCCACTATCTCTCGCTTGTCAGCTCTTCGCCGTCTTGACATGTTTACAATTTCCCGATCTTATTTTTTCGGCCTTTTCACGCCATATTTCGAACGCCCGCGTTTTCGATCTTGCACGCCCTGCGTATCGAGCGCGCCGCGAACAATATGATAGCGCACTCCCGGGACATCCTTCACGCGCCCGCCTCTGATAAGCACAATCGAGTGCTCCTGCAGGTTGTGGCCTTCACCCGGGATATACGCATTCACTTCATAATGGTTGGTGAGCCGCACGCGTGCTACTTTACGCAATGCAGAGTTTGGTTTTTTCGGTGTTGTCGTAAACACGCGCGTGCACACCCCCCGCCGCTGCGGGCAGAACTGCAGCGCACGCGTCGTGCTCCTATTGAGAATCTTCGCCCGCCCCTTGCGGATGAGCTGTGAAATCGTGGGCACTTTCTGTTCCTCCCCATTCTGCAAACGCGAAAAAGAGTCTTTAAAAATATATTATGGTTATGTTCAGAATCAACCCATTATAATGGCTTACGCTATCTCACCGCCGATATCCAGGAAGTCTTCGCTCTTCGTATATTCGTTGACAGCCGCCATATCGGTCTCCAAATCTTTCACCTTCAACTGTCGATACTCACGGTAACCGGTTCCCGCGGGAATAAGGTTTCCCATGATAAGGTTCTCCTTCAAGCCCCGCAGTTCATCGGTACGACCTTCCACCGCCGCCTTTGCCAGCACCTTGGTCGTTTCCTGAAACGACGCCGCGCTGAGAAACGACTCGGTAGTCAATGAAGCGCGCGTGATGCCGAGAAGCATGGGGGTGAACGTGGCGGGCTCACCGCCCTCGGCGATAACCGCCTCGTTTGCGCGCCGCAGTTTGAGGCGGTCAACATCGTCACCCTCGAGAAACTCGGTGTCGCCGCCTTTCTCGATCCGCACCTTCCTTAACATTTGCGACACTATCACTTCAATATGCTTGTCATTGATGGTCACGCCCTGCAGCCGGTATACTGCCTGTATTTCCTCGAGCAGATACTTCTGCACCGCCATCTCTCCCTTGATACGAAGAATGTCATGCGGGTCAATGGGGCCTTCGCTGAGACGATCGCCCGCTTTCACCCGGTCGCCGTCATGCACGCGCAGGTGCTTGCCGGTCGGGATCAGATATTCGCGCCGTCCGCCCTGCTCGTCGGCGACGAAAATCCTGCGGTTGCCGCGTTCGATATCGCCGAACTTGACAAAGCCGTCAATCTCCGATATCACCGCCGCGTCCTTGGGACGCCGTGCCTCAAACAGTTCCGCCACACGCGGCAGGCCGCCGGTGATATCGCGGCTCTTGCTGCTTTCGCGCGGTATCTTCACCAGGATATCGCCCTCGCGCACCTCCGCCTTGTTTTTGAACTGTATATAGGATCCAGCAGGTATCGCGATATTGGCACAACGCTTGCCGTGCGGGTCGAGAATCATGATATGCGGGTGAAGTTTGCGTTCACGGTGCTCCATCACCACCAGATTCTTCACGCCGGTCTGCTCGTCCTCGATCTCTCGAAGGGTCTCGCCCTCGACAAGATCGACGTATTGAACCGAGCCGGACCTGGTCGCGATAATGACGCTGTTATAGGGATCCCAGTCGAACAGGATCGCTCCCTTTTTGACTTTCGCTCCGTTTTCAACCCGCACAACAGAGCCATACGGAATCTGATAGCGATACCGCTCCCGCTCCTGTTCATCATATATGACGCATTCTCCGGCGCGGTTGACAACCACCTTGCCCCGCTCATGCGCGATTGTCTCCACCGTTTCAAACCGCACCACGCCGTCTATCTTCGCCGTCTCTTTCGACTGCGCGATCAGGCGCGAGGCCGTGCCGCCGATATGAAACGTCCGCAGCGTCAACTGTGTTCCCGGCTCGCCGATGCTCTGCGCGGCCATGATGCCGATCGCTTCGCCTATATCGACCATCTTGCCGGTGGCAAGATTGCGGCCGTAACACATCTTGCAGACGCCAACCTCCGAATCGCAGGTAAGCACCGAACGGATTCGAATCGACTCAATACCCGCATCCTCGATACGCCGCGCAACTTCTTCATCGATAAGCGTATTGGCCGGGCATAGGATCTTCTCAGAGACCGGATCAAGCACGTCTTCAAGGGCCACGCGGCCGACGATACGGCCCGCCAGCGGCTCCATCACCTCGTCGCCTTCCCGAAGCTCCTGGACCTCGATACCCTTGATCGTCCCGCAATCATCCTCGGTAATCGTAATATCCTGCACGACATCGACCAGACGCCGTGTCAAGTACCCCGCATCGGCAGTCTTAAGTGCCGTATCGGCAAGGCCCTTGCGCGCGCCGTGCGTGGAGATGAAATATTCCAGCACCGACAACCCGTCCTTGAAATTGGAAATGATGGGATTCTCGATGATTTCACCGACCGCACCCGTTATTTTCTTCTGCGGCTTCTGCATCAACCCACGCATGCCGGCAAGCTGTTTAATCTGGTCCTGGCTTCCGCGCGCCTTCGCATCGAGCATCATATACACGGGATTGAAACCGCCGCGGTCCTGCGCAAGCCTCTCATAGAGCTTCGCCGACACTTCGCTTGTGGTGCGCGTCCATAAGTCGATGATCTTATTGTACCGCTCGCCTTCGGTGATAATCCCGCGCGTGTATTGCTTGCGGATACGCGCCACCTCTTCCATGGTCTCTTTTATGATCGCTTCCTTTTCAGCCGGTACGACCAGGTCGTCGACCCCGAATGTCACGCCTGCAAGCGTGGCATATTCGTACCCCAGCGTCTTGATGTTGTCAAGGAAAACGCACGCCGTTTTCGTTCCCTTCTTCTTGATTATCTCCGACACCAATGCGTTGAGATTCGTCTTTTTCATCAGTTCGTTGCGATACTCAATACCCGACGGCACCACATCGTTGAATACCACCCGTCCGGGCGTCGTCTCGATGGTTTTGCCGCCGATACGCACCTTCACCCTGGCATGGAGATCGACTTGCCGGTCAGCCAGCGCGTGGAACACTTCCTCGGGGCCGGAAAACGCGCGTCCTTCCCCTTTCACCCCTACCGCCATCTTGGTGAGATAGTAAATCCCCAGCACTATATCTTGTGACGGCACCATAATCGGCTCGCCGTCGGACGGCCGGAGAAGGTTGTTCGCGGAGAGCATCAACAGGCGGCACTCGATCTGCGACTCGAATGACAGCGGCACATGTACCGCCATCTGGTCGCCGTCGAAATCGGCGTTGAACGCAGCGCACACGAGCGGATGCAACCGAATGGCCTTGCCTTCCACCAACACCGGAAAAAACGCCTGAATGCCCAGGCGGTGCAGTGTGGGGGCGCGGTTGAGCAGCACCGGATGATCCTTGATAACGTCTTCCAGTATATCCCAGACTTCGGGACGCTCTTTTTCGACAAATTTCTTCGCGCTCTTCACCGTCTGAGCCAAGCTCTTTTCTTCAAGTTTCTGGATAACAAACGGTTTGAACAGTTCGAGCGCCATGCTCTTGGGTAGGCCACACTGGTGAAGTTTCAGTTCTGGTCCGACAACAATAACGCTTCGCCCCGAGTAATCAACGCGCTTGCCGAGCAGGTTCTGTCTGAACCGCCCCTGCTTGCCTTTCAAAATGTCGCTGAGCGATTTCAGCGGACGTTTCCCCTCGCCTTTCACCGAGAAGGATCGGCGGCCATTATCAAACAGCGTATCAACCGCTTCCTGCAGCATCCGCATTTCATTGCGCAGAATAACGTCCGGCGCCTTGATCTCCTGAAGTTTCTTGAGCCGGTTGTTGCGGTTAATGACCCGGCGGTACAGGTCGTTGAGATCCGATGTCGCAAACCGCCCGCCTTCCAAGGGCACAAGAGGACGCAGATCCGGGGGAAGGACGGGCAGGACGGTCATAACCATGTGTTCAGGCTTGTTGCCTGATTTGAGAAATGCCTCGACCACCCGCAGCCGCTTCAAATGTTCCTGTTTGCGCTGTTCCGACGACTCGATTTTTATTTTTGACCGCAGATCAATTGACAGTTCCTCGAGGTCGATCGTTGCCAGCATCTCCATGATTGCCTCGCCGCCCATCTTGGCAACGCATTGTTTTCCCTGTTCCTCCATTTCGATAAATTCATCTTCGGTCAGAAGCTGACCTTTGCGAAGTCCCGAATCGCCCGGATCGATAACGACATACGATTCGTAATAGCATATCCGCTCAAGCACGGTATTTGAAAGACCCAGAAGATAGCTGATGTGGGATGGCACGCTTTTGAGAAACCATATATGCACAATAGGCACGGCGAGCTCGATATGCCCCATACGCTCGCGCCGCACTTTCGAATGCGTCACTTCAACCCCGCAGCGGTCACAGACCACGCCGCGGTAGCGGATACGCTTGTATTTGCCGCAGTTGCATTCCCAATTGCGCACCGGCCCAAATATTTTCTCGCAGAAAAGACCGTCCCGCTCCGGTTTAAACGACCGGTAGTTGATCGTCTCCGGCTTGGTCACCTCGCCGAACGACCAGTTGCGGATGGTATCGGGCGAGGCGAGTTTGATGGTGACGCTGGTGATTTCCAGTGTTTTCTTCTCGTGCTGAGGAAATATATCGGCCACTGTTTACCCCCCTCTGCGTATTGGGATAAATGGTTTCGGAATTATTGCGCCGGTCCGCTCTTTTCCTATTCTTCTTCGTTGAAATTCGCGGTGATATCCAATGCTAATGCGCGTATTTCGCGCAGTAGGACATTAAACGACTCTGGGATACCGGCGCGGGGCATATTCTCGCCTTTGACAATCGCCTCGTATACCTTCGATCTCCCCGTCACATCATCGCTTTTTACCGTCAGTATCTGCTGCAGCGTGTGCGCCGCGCCATACGCTTCCAGCGCCCATACTTCCATTTCGCCGAAACGCTGACCGCCGAACTGCGATTTGCCGCCCAGCGGCTGCTGCGTGACCAGCGAATACGGCCCGATTGAACGGGCGTGTATTTTGTCATCGACAAGGTGGCATAATTTCATCATATATATCGGCCCGACCGTTATGGGCTGATCGAACTCAAATCCCGTCCGGCCGTCACGCAACTTTATTTTGCCGTTCTCCGGCAGATTGGCCTCCTTAAGCATGTCGGTCACCTGCTTATAGCTCGCGCCGTCGAACACCGGGGTTGCAATATACAGCCCCAACTCCTTGGCGGCCCACCCCATATGAGTTTCCAGAATCTGTCCGACGTTCATACGCGACGGTACGCCCAGCGGATTGAGAATGATGTCGATCGGCGTGCCGTCGGGCAGAAACGGCATATCTTCAGCAGGTACGATTTTCGATATCACGCCCTTGTTGCCGTGCCGCCCCGCCATCTTGTCACCCACCGACAGCTTGCGTTTTTTCGCCACGTAAACCTTAACAAGCTGAACAACCCCGGGCTTCAGCTCGTCACCACGCACGATCTTGTCGATTTCCTTGTCGAGACGATCCTCGAGCTTTGCGATGTAATCGTTGGCCCGAAACAGTATGCTCTCCGCCTTTTTGCTGCGCGCGGCGTTATTGCATAATCCGTTTTTAAAACTGAGATTGGCGAAATCAAGCTTCGTGAGCATAGCCTTACGCCATTTCTTTCCCTCCGGAACCAGTATATCACCCGTCTTTGCATGCACGATTTCCCGCGTCGCGGTTCCCTCGAGCGCTTCGGCCATCCGTTCAATCCGCAGGCGCTCGATGTCCGCAATTTGTCTGTGGATTTCTTCCTTGAGATCGTTAATGCGCTTTTGATCCTTTTTCTTCGATCGCTTATCCCGGTCTTTCCGCGAATAGATGTGCGTTTCGATAACCGTTCCTTTCAGTCCAGGCGGCGCCTTCAGGGATGAATCGCGCACATCACCGGCCTTTTCGCCGAAAATCGCGCGCAGCAGCCGCTCCTCGGGCGACAGCTCCGTCTCTCCCTTCGGCGTCACCTTTCCCACCAGGATATCGCCCGCCTCGACCTCGGTGCCGATTCTCACGATACCGTTTTCATCAAGATTCTTCAGCGCATCCTCGCTTACATTGGGTATCTCCCTCGTCAACTCTTCCGGCCCCCGCTTCGTATCGCGCACCTCTGTTTCGAACACTTCGATATGCAGTGAGGTATAAATATCATCTGCAACCAGTTTTTCCGACACAATAATGGCGTCCTCGAAGTTATATCCGCGCCACGGCATGAATGCGGCCATGACATTGCGGCCAAGGGCCAGCTCGCCGTCCTTTGTCGCGTGCCCATCTGCCAGCACATCGCCGCTCTTCACCTTCTGCCCGGCACGCACGCACACACGCTGGTTGATACAGGTGTCCTGATTAGAACGTTCGAATTTCACAAGCTCATAGGTGTCTGTTTCAACCAACCCCAGCACATCGTCATCGTCGGCGGTTTTGCTGCGCCGCACCACCACCTTGCGGGCGTCCACTTTCTCGACAACACCGGGATTTTTCGCCACCACCATGCACCCGGAATCAAGCGCCGTGCGATACTCGAGGCCGGTCCCCACATACGGCGCCTCAGTGCACATGAGCGGCACGGCCTGACGCTGCATGTTGGAACCCATGAGCGCCCGGTTCGCGTCGTCGTGCTCAAGGAACGGAATGAGTCCCGCTGCCACGCTCACCAGCTGCATCGGCGATACGTCAACGTATGATATTTCCTGAGGCGACGCCAGGGGAAAATCTCCGCGGTAGCGCGCAAAAACCACCGGCCCGATAATCCTGCCGTTCTTGTCAACTGCTGTATTGGCCTGGGCTATCAGATAGTTGTCTTCCTGGTCGGCGGTGAGGAACTCCACCTTGTCGGTCAGCACACCGTTTTCCACCTTGCGGTAAGGCGTTTCGATAAAGCCGAATTCATTGACACGGGCGAAGGTGCTCAGCGAGGCGATAAGGCCGATATTGGGTCCCTCCGGTGTCTCGATCGGACACAGCCGTCCGTAGTGCGTATGGTGCACGTCGCGAACCTCAAATCCCGCGCGTTCGCGGGTGAGGCCGCCGGGTCCCAGCGCGCTTACGCGGCGCTTATGAGTCAGTTCGGAAAGCGGATTGGTCTGGTCGAGAAACTGCGACAACTGGCTTGAGCCGAAAAAGGCCTGGATCACCGTGGAAACGGTGCGCGCGTTGATCAGATCCTGGGGCGTAAGATGTTCATTGTCGCGCAGGCTGAGCCGTTCGCGGATCGTCCGCACCATCCTGGTCAAACCGACGGTGAACTGCGCGGTCAGGAGTTCGCCGACCGAACGGACGCGGCGGTTGCCCAGATGATCGATGTCATCGATAAATCCCTCGCCCGCATTCAATTTAATAAGATATTGATACGCCGCTACCAAATCGTCCTTGGTAAGCGTATTGCGGTTCTCAGGATGCCTGACATTGAGCCGTGTATTGACGCGATAGCGTCCCACATCGCCGAGGTCATAGCGCTTCTCATCGAAAAACAGGCGGTTGATGAGATTGCGGGCTGTTTCGACATTGGGGGGGTCGCCGGGACGCATGCTCGCGTAGATATACAACAGCGCCTCTTCCTCCGACTTGGTCGGATCGACGGCGATGGTGTTGCGGATGACCTGAGCCTCTGGCTTGTTGACGTCTTCCAGAAACTCCACTTCGCCGATTTTATTGTCGAGAAGCGCCTTATATTTTTCCTCGGTAATCACTTCGTTTGCGTCGATGATAATCTCGCCGGTATCGGTGCTGAAAACCGGCTTTGCGACCACATTGCCCAGCAGCTCTTCCTTCGATTTACCCGAAACCTTTAATTTTTTCGACTTATGAAACAGGGTCAATATCTGCTCGTCGGTCGAATAGCCCAGGGCGCGCAGCAGGATGGTGGCGGGCATTTTCTTGCGCCGGTCGATATTCACCGTCAGCACATCGTCGATATCCACCACAATCTCAATCCACGAACCCCGCTGCGGAATGATGCGGGCGGAGAGAAGCTGCTCGCCGCTCACATGCTCTATCTCGTCGAACGTGATGCCCGGCGAGCGGTGCAACTGGCTGACGATCACCCGTTCGGCGCCGTTGATGACGAATGTTCCACGCTCGGTCATCAGCGGAACCTCGCCGATATAAACCTCGTTGCTTATTTTCTCGACAAATTTCTTCACTTCGCCGTCGCGCTCGAATACCATCAGCGACATATCCACCTTCAGCGGCGCGGCAAATGTCATGCCCCGTTCCTTGCATTCCTTAATCGAATATTTAGGTACGCCCAGCCGGTAACCCTCATATTCCAGCGAATAGTATCCTTTGACGTCATTGACAGGGAACATGCTGGTGAAGACGCGGTGGAGCCCCTCGTTCTTGCGCAGAGGCGGCGGAACATCGGCCTGCAGGAACTTTTCATAGGAATGTGTCTGGATTTCAAGCAGGTCGGGCAGATCCAACAACGCACCGCTGCGAGAATAATCTTTACGTTTTACCATTCACGAAACCCTTTCGCTACGGATTATGCCCACGTGAACTTATCGGACCGGAAGCCGACGGGCAAATGCTGCCGCGGCATGCTCCCTCTCGCACTCGCTTTCAGGCGCGAGCCCGCTTCTGCGCCATCCCTTCATCATGCCGCCGATATGTGCACTCACTTTATCTCGACGGTAGCTCCGTTTTCTTCAAGCTGCTTTTTGATGCTCTCGGCCTCGTCCTTCGAAATCGCTTCCTTCACCGGCTTCGGCGCTCCTTCAACCAGGTCCTTGGCTTCCTTCAGCCCCAGCCCAGTTACCGCGCGCACCACCTTGATAACCTGGATCTTCTTTGCGCCCGCGTCCTTGAGCACGACCGTGAACTCGGTCTTCTCTTCCGCCGGCGCCGCCGCCGCTCCCGCCGCAGCCGGCACGGCGGCCATCGCCACCGGCGCCGCGGCCTTCACGTCAAATTTTTCCTCGATCGCCTTGATGAGCTGAGAGAGTTCGAGAACCGTCTTGTTACTGATGGCCTCGATAATTTCATCATTGGTTAATGTAGCCACGCTGAACCTCCGTAAAAAGTTTATTGGTGAAAATTCATTGCCCCTGTGATTCTTTTTTCTGGCGCACCGACTCGAGCGTTCCGACAAATTTGGTCAGGATGCCGCTCAGCGCGCCAGCGAACTTGCCGATGGGAGCCTGCAGGCAGGAGAGCAGCTGCGACAAGAGTGTCTCACGCGACGGCAGGTCGGCGAGCATATTCACTTGGCTCTCGTCATACATCGCGCCGTCCACCAGCGCTCCCCGCACGCACAACAGTTCCTTGTTTTCCTTCTTAAACGATTTTATAACGCGCGCCGGCGCGATTGAATCTTTCGCCGACAACGCGGCACCCACGGGACCCGAGAGGTGTTTAATGAGCTCGGTCTTGCCGCTTTTCTCAAGCGCCTTCTTGGCGAGCGAATTTTTCACGACGATAAATTTGGCGCCTTCGGCCCGAAGACTGCGACGCAACCCGCTGATCTTTTCGACGTTGATACCCGTGAAATCAGTCAGGTATATCCCCGCCGCCTCGCTGAACTCCTTCTGGAGTTTTTCGATATTCTTGTTCCTTTTTTCCCGCGTTAACGGCATGCTGTCACTCCTCTACAATGAAATCAAAAACTTAAAGCTCAAAACAAGAAAAACTATTCCGCGTTATGCCTTCCGCTTTTTCCGCATTACCTGAATTCTCCGGCCGCAAGCTTCACACCTTGTCCCATGGTGCTTGACAGCGTAACTTTCTTGATATATTGCCCCTTGGCCGTCTGGGGTTTCGCTTTTATTACCGCGTCCATGAAAGCACGGACGTTTTCACACAGCTTCTCGGTTCCGAATGAAAGCTTGCCGACTGCAGCATGAAGAATTCCCGCCTTTTCGATACGGAATTCGACCTTTCCGGCTTTCAGCTCTTTCACCGCCCGGCCGATTTCCATGGTTACCGTTCCTACCTTCGGATTGGGCATCAGGCCGCGCGGCCCGAGGACCTTCCCGAGCTTCCCGACCACTTTCATCATATCAGGGGCGGCCACGACGGCGTCAAAGTCCGTCCATCCGCTGTTAATCTTTTCCGCAAGGTCCTCGCCGCCGACAAAATCCGCTCCCGCATCCTTGGCCTCCTGAACCTTATCGCCCTGCACAAAGGCAAGCACGCGCACGGTCTTGCCGACGCCATGGGGGAGAACGACCGCGGCCCGGACATTCTGGTCACTTTTTTTCGGATCAATTCCCAAGTTGACGGCTATATCCAGCGTTTCGTCGAATTTCGTGCGGGCGTTCGCCCGCAGGAAATCGATGGCCTCCGTCAGCGGATATTCGCGCGTCTTGTCGAGCTTCGCGCGCGCTTCCTTCCATTTCTTTCCGCGTTTCATGCTGCTTCCACTCCGCGTTATGCTGTACGTGAATGGTGTCTTACACTATGTCAACGCCCATGCTTCTGGCGGTGCCCATCACGATTTTCATCGCCGCCTCCACATCGTTTGCATTGAGATCGGGCATCTTGCGCTCCGCGATCGCGCGTACCTGCGCCTTGGTAAGCTTGCCGACCTTCTCCTTGTTGGGCACGCCAGAGCCCTTCTCGAGTCCAAGCTCTTTCTGAATCAGCACCGATACCGGCGGCGTTTTCGTAATAAATGAGAATGTTCTGTCGGCGTACACGGTGATAATCACGGGAGTGATCATGCCGTTCGCATCCTTGGTTTTCGCATTGAACGCCTTGCAGAATTCCATGATATTCACGCCTGCCTGGCCAAGCGCCGGGCCCACGGGCGGGGCCGGATTTGCCTGTCCGCCCGGTATCTGGAGCTTTATTTGAGCAATTACTTTCTTCGCCAACGCCGTCTATCCTTTCGCTGCGCCGGCCTGAGCCGGCATATGAGTTTTTGATGTACTCGTTAAGGTTTTCCGTTTTTCCGGTTCAGGTCAAGGGATTAATATGCCCGAAATCGACTTCCACAGGCGTCGAGCGGCCAAACACACTCACCATAACCTTCACCTTGCCTTTTTCAGGATGTATTTCATCGACCGTACCGCCGAAATCCTTAAACGGTCCTTCCTTTATCTTGACCGCGTCGCCGATTTCGAACGGCACTTCAGACACCTGTTGGCGGTTGTTTTTCTCCTGCTGTCCCAGGATGCGCCTGATTTCCTCGTCACGGAGTGCCTGGGGTTTGCGGCCGCCGACAAAACCGGTCACACCGTTGATATTCTGAACAAAATGCACCGTCTCTTTGGTCATTTCCATCTCGATCAGGATATAGCTGGGGAAAAACCGCCGTGTTGTCTTTACCTTCTTGCCCCCCTTAACCGACACAACCTCCTGTGTCGGAACCAGCACCTGATTAATCCGGCCGGTCAATTCACCGGCGTTAATCAGATCCTGGATATTCTGCGCCACTTTGCCTTCATGGCCCGAATACGTCTGCACAACATACCACTGCATTGCCATCGATATGCCTCAATTGAAAGAGAAACCTACATATTTAGCAGAAATCCGAGGACCCTGCTTAACGCCAGATCGAATACTTTAACCACAAGAGAGATAACAATGCTGAGAATGGCAACGAGCGTTGTGGCGCCCACGACTTCATCCCGTGTCGGCCAGCTCACCTTTGCCATCTCCGCCCGCACATCCTTGAGATACTGAATAAACTTTTGCATATGTCTGCTTTTCATCCTAAAATCGAATGCAGGTCTGGAGGGACTCGAACCCCCAACCGACGGTTTTGGAGACCGCTACTCTACCAATTGAGCTACAGACCTGTCCTCGATTGGTGTACGCGGCAGCGAAAGACCACTATCCCCTGCGGACAAAGCACCCCCCGTGCAATTCCTCGCCCCCCCGATCACACATCAGCTCAGCGTGCTTCCTTATGAACCGTGCGCTTGCGCTCGAACGGACAATATTTTTTCAACTCAAGACGTCCCGACTGCTTACGCTTATTCTTCGTCGTCGAATAATTCCGCCGCTTGCATGACGTGCATTCCAGGTCTATGATCTCTCTTGGCATACGCTTTTCTGTGCTCTCCGAAATCTATACGGTGATTCTTTCTGCCCAAAAAACGACTTTGAAATCAATATTCATTCCCCCCGGTCGCCGCCGGAATTCCGCAGGAAATATTAAAAAGCCCACGACGGGACTTGAACCCGTGAACCTCATCCTTACCAAGGATGTGCTCTACCGACTGAGCTACATGGGCATACTCGGTGGAGCTGAGCGATCTTTCCGGCCCCCGCCTTGCAGCGGAAAATCAAAATCCGAATCCCTACGTTTGAAACGTCCTCATCATGTCGTATGAACTACGCTCGATTGCGGATTTTGCGCCTGCCCCTTCGCTTTTTTCTATACCGGACGCCGCTATCCCGCCTCATGCAGGAAACACGGACTGTAGTATTCAAAAACAGCGGGCAATGAGATTCGAACTCACAACAGCCACCTTGGAAGGGTGGAGCTCTACCGTTGAGCTATGCCCGCGTATCTGGGCCGGGATGGATTCGAACCACCGTAGCCGTCAGGCAATGGATTTACAGTCCATCCCCATTAACCACTCGGGCACCGACCCATATGATTTTTCTACCGCACCCTCTCCGCCTGGTTCAGCACCACGCGGTAATTTTCATTGGAGCCGATGGAGGGACTCAAACCCCCGACCAGCGGTTTACAAAACCGCTGCTCTATCACTGAGCTACATCGGCAGGATAGCTATCGAATTCCGGACGCCTTGTATTTCAAAATTGGAACCGCCCACATCTACGGCGCACATCATAGTCATAGTTTGAACGAGTATCAGAATTTTCACACTGTAAGCCCTCCCGCCATGTTTTCATCTTGTAAACCATGACGGTTTTCCGAAATTCCTCCCCTGATTATTTTAGCACGGAAATGTTTTAAAATAAATATATAACGAACATGAAGTCAAAAAAAATTAAGGAAGGGGGTTAAATCATTACTCTTAAGGGAACGCCCGAAGAGGTGCAGGCACATTCTTTTCATATACCCTCGTCACTATAAATCCCCTCTACCTTTCCCCGCCATCTGCGGTGCCGACCAGCGGCACCGTCACCGGCCGCGTCCTATCTGCCGGTGCGGCCGTATTATTTTCCGCGGCGGCCGCTTGCCACTTCGTCGATAATACCGTACTCTTTCGCCTCAGTAGCCGACATGAAATAGTCGCGATCGGTATCCTCCTGTATCTTCTCTTTGGGCTGCCTGGTATGCCGGACAAGTATATCGTTGAGACGCTCGCGGATTTTCAGAATTTCCTCGGCCTGTATCTGGATATCGGACGCGGGGCCGATGACATTACCGGCGATAAGCGGCTGGTGAATCAACACGCGCGCATGCTCCCAGGCATAGCGTTTCCCTTTTTCGCCGGCTGTCAAGAGAAGCGCGCCCATGCTCGCGGCCTGGCCCATACACACGGTCACGATATCCGACTTCGCATACTGCATCGCATCGTAGATCGCAAGACCCGACGTAATCATGCCGCCGGGACTGTTGATGAGCAGCGTGATATCATCGCTGCTCTTTGAATCGAAATACAGTATTTTCTGCACCACCGACCTGGCCGTTTCATCGTTGATTTCGCCCCACAGGAAAATTTCCCTGCGCTGAAGCATCCGTTCTTCAATCTCGCGGCCGACAAACATCTCTTTCATGCTCTCAATAATATTCGTTTGCTCCACCGACACACCAGCTCCTTTGTATAGAGTGAATATATTAATTGTCAAACAGAAGTCTCCGACGACCACAAATAATAAATGACCAATCACACGCGGGAATATGCTCCACCTCTATCAGATATCCGCGGCGGGCATAATTGTGCATTCGGTGATTCCGCCCGGAAGGTCTTTTATCTCCACGCCTTCCCCGTTCAACGCATCCCGCAGCGCATCGGCCTTTGCATACTCACGCGCCTTGCGCGCTTCACGCCGCGCATAAATCTTTTGAAAAATAGCCGCCGTATCAACGCTAACACCGGCAGGTTTTACCACGCGTATCGTTCCCGATTCATCAGTAAAGATCTCCCTCTCCGCCTCTTCCCGCCGAAACAAATCAAGCCCTGCTATTTCATCGGCCAGCCGTGCCGCGGCGCGCTTTACCGCCGGCGCAACAGCGCCCTCATGCATGACGTCCCATAGAGCCGCCATTGCCCGCGGCATGTTCAGGTCGTCGCACACCGCGTTGTAAAACGCATCAATTGCCTTCCGTCCCGCATCCGCCGCATCCCGCTCCCCTGCCTCATCGGCAGTCTGCGACGCCACGAGGCGGCGAAGATTGCTCAGGCTGTGCGCCGCCGAGGTGAGCCCCTCCCACGAAAACGCCAGGGGGCTTCGATAATGCGCAGTAAAACAGAACATGCGAAATGCCAGCGGATCGATATGGCGCGCCGTCACGGTATCGAGCGTGATGAAGTTCTCGCCGGATTTGGCCATCTTCGCCTCGCTCATCGTCAAAAATTCCCCGTGCACCCAGTATCGCACAAACATTTCCCCTGTCGCCGCTTCGCTCTGGGCGATTTCGTTGGTATGATGCACCCGCACATGATCCATGCCGCCGCAATGAATATCAATGGGCTGGGGAAGGTATTTCAGCGACATGGCGCTGCACTCGATATGCCATCCCGGAAACCCTTTTCCCCACGGGCTGTCCCACTCCATCTGCCGCTTCACGTCCGGCGGCGAGAATTTCCAGAGCGCGAAATCGGTGTTCGTCCGCTTTTCGCCCATGTCCACACGCGCGCCAGCGCGAAGGCTCTCCGGGTCGAGCCGCGCAAAATCGCAATACCGGTCGAATTTCGTGGTGTCGAAATATATCCCGTCGCTTGTCCGGTAGGTAAACCCCTTCCGCTCAAGTGATTGTATCAGCGCAATCATCTCCGGTATGTGATCGGTTGCCTTGGGCCAGATATCAGGCGGTATAATATTGAGCGCCGCGATATTCTCCATGAATTTTCCGGTGTAATAGGCTGCTATCTCCCACACGGTCTTGCCTTCGCGCCGCGCCCCTTTTTCCATCTTGTCTTCACCGCAGTCCTCATCAGAGGTCAAATGCCCGACATCCGTGATATTCACCACATGCCGGACCCGATAGCCCAGCGCTTTCAGCACCCGCTTCAGAACATCCTCAAACACATAGGTGCGCAGGTTGCCGATATGCGCGTAATTATACACCGTGGGCCCACAGCAATACATCCCCACCGTTTCGCGCAGCGGCTCGAATTCCTCAACCCGCCTGCTTGCCGTATTGTAAATAAAAAGTTTTTTATCCATTATGAATACACCATCTCGACCTTGCCCCGTCCGGCGGTGATGCGTCCGATCAGACGCGGCCTGAACGGCCTGATCTCGGCGCTTTTCAGCACGCGCGCGCCGTCACGTTTGCCCACCGCCAGCACCAGGCCGACGCCCATGTTGAACGTGCGGTACATTTCGTTGTTTTCAACGCCGCCGGCACTCTGGAGAAAACGAAATATCGGATCCGGATCCCATGTCTTCGTTTCGATAACTGCATCGCAGTCAGACGGCAGTATACGGTCGATATTCTCCTGAAATCCGCCGCCGGTTATATGCGCGCAACCTTTAATAAGTTTCTTTTTCATCAGGCGAAGCACCGGGCTATAGGGCCGGTGCGGACGCAGCAGTTCCATGCCGAACGATCTGCCTGTCGGCATAAAAATATCGGTGTATTTCTTCCCGGCGGCTTCGGTGATAATTTTACGCGCAAGGCTATAGCCGTTGGTGTGCAGTCCATTTGACCGCAATCCGATTATCACGTCACCCGGCTTGATTGTATGTCCATCGACTATATCACCCGCATCGACCACGCCCACTATCGTACCGGCGAGATCGTATTCGCCTGCCGGATAAAAACCGGGCATCTCTGCCGTCTCACCGCCTATAAGGACGCAGCCGGCTTTTTTGCATGCCCGCGAAATCCCGGAAAGGATTCGGCCGGTAACATCTGGCGAGAGCTTCCCAGTGGCAAGATAATCAAGGAAAAAGAGCGGCTGCGCACCCATAACGAGAATATCGTTTATGCAATGATTGACGATGTCCTCGCCCACTGAATCGTGTACGCCCATTTCAAAGGCGATTTTAAGCTTGGTCCCCACGCCATCGGTGGACGACACCAGCACCGGCCGCCTGTATTTTTTCAGAAACGTCGCTTCATACAGTCCGCCGAACTGCCCGAATCCACCCAGTACCCGCTCGTTAAACGTCGACGTGACCAGCCGGCCGATACGCTTCCGCGCATCGTGCCATGAAGCCAGATCCACGCCGGCATCGGCGTATGTCAGTGAATGCCGCACGCCCTTTTTCGCCACATCCGCCTCCCTGTTCAAGATGGAAGTACCGTTTTCACGAACGGAAAAAATAGATTCACGAACGCCGAAAGGACAAACCGCCACGGTCAAGCGGCAATAGGCCGGCACGGTCTCCTCGATATTTTTTTCTCATAAACCTGGTAAAACAGGAAATTCAAAACTCAAAATCCAAAACCAGGAGCGAGCTGGTTGCACAAAACGATCTTATTGTATATATTTGTATTACAATGATACACATATATACCAAGGGGGGGTGGTACCAATGGCTACCTTGATTTCTCTGCGATTGCCCGATAAGATCCTGAAGCCGCTAACAAAGCTGTCGGAGGATGCCGAGCGGCCTCGCACCTATTTTATAATCAAAGCATTAGAGAATTATTTAGATGAATATCAAGATTATCAAATCGCTATTGAAAGACTTCATGATCGAAACGATGAAATTATTTCCTCTTCCGAGCTAAGGAAAAAATTAGGTGTATAAATTAACCTACAAGAGCTCAGTCGCAAAAGATTTGAGACGCCTGCACAAAGATGAAATCATACGAATTCTTAATGGTATTGAAACAAGAATTCCGGATAATCCGCATGCAGGCAAACCGCTTACAGGCGACTTCCGTGGATGCTTCAGATATCGCTTCGGTGACTATCGGGTCATTTATACAATTGTAAAAAATGAGATTTTAATATTGCGGATTGGGCATCGCAGAGAAATTTACCGATAGTGCACGTTACAAGGCCCCGGGGTTGTATGACGTGTGAGCCGTTCAGTAGACCACCGTTATACCGGCGGTTGGCATAATGGCAGCGCCTTTTTATGCGGCGCCTTTTTCGATAAACCGGCCATTTGCGTATTTGTGAAGCACACTTGACATTAATGTCTGGCAGGGTATGCCGTCCTGAACCGCCAGAACTTGAAGTTCGCTCAGATCCTTTGCAGAAATTCGAATATTGACCCGTTTGGTTTTCTTTATGGTATTACGGGCTGCAGCGCGAAGCCTGGAAAGAAATGCCGCATTATTTCGGATAGGCCTTAATTCGCCTTTTTCGAATGCTTCCAATAGTTCCCGTTCTTCCGAATCAAGTTTGCCTTTCATACTTTATTCCCCTTTCAAATACTTTCTCGTATACTTGCGGCTGGGAATTATCGTCTTAAGAAATATGCCTTCTTCGCTGATAATAAAAGGCACCATATACGCATACCCATCGACATTAACAATCATAATCTTTTGGTTCGGGTATTTATCCTTATTTGGGTGTTCAACAAAACCCAGAACATTTCCAGAATCAATACGCACAACGATATCTTCAAAACAGATGCCCCGCTCTCTTTTAAGTTTGTCGTTCTTTGCATGATCCCAGGTAATAAATTCCATGCTTGGAAAATATCTTTTTGTGTGCCTTTTGGCAACATTATTCTTGCGCCGGCAGTCATGTTTATAAAGAATGTATGAACATCCCGGTACGCACGGAATGCCAAAGGTCACCATTGCAGCACTGATACATCGCCTTTTAGAATCGCGGCTGCACTCCGTCCACCTTCGCCCTCAGGCCTTGGGCCGCCGCTTTGCATCTTTGGACGCACACGCCGGCGGGACAAGCCGCGATTGCCATGAAGCGACTTGTGAAGCCAGCGGTAGTGTCTACGCTTTTACCGAGACTTCGCTCGGTAAAAGTGGCCCTTTCGGGCAGTTGAAAACGTAACGACATTTTAAGAACACATGTTATTTTTTCATGATAGTTTGCATCTGGAGGGGGAACCACGCCGCGCTATCGCACGGCGCGTATTGTCATTCCATTCTTAAAGGTGTGGAATACCGGCCTTCGGCCGAAATTATTATGCCTTTTGCCTTTTC
>Ga0129299_1000260_pt1 | contig 32252 bp, 32 predicted proteins | sample ConPoolayeCmetaG_FD_94477 | JGI IMG/M metagenome (GOLD analysis project Ga0129299, IMG submission 94477) | Hot spring microbial mat communities from California, USA to study Microbial Dark Matter (Phase II) - Cone Pool mat layer C metaG ...
GAGATCACCGATCAGGAACTGGGCTACGAGCTCCAATCTGGCCGCGAGGTGCTGGGCCTGCTGATCGGGTTGCCAAGCTGGGCTGCCGGGGCGGATGAGTTACCTCGAGGCCTTTATCTTGCGCCCGACGATCCCGGCAACAGTTGGGCCACTTTCGTGCGCGAAGTTGTTTCCCGTTACCGAGGCCGCATCGATCACTGGGTTATCTGGAACGAGCCAGACGTATGGGACTCTTCCCATCCGGGCTATACCTGGGCGGGCGATGAGGCGGACTATGTGCAGTTACTCAAGGTAGCCTATCTGGTAGCCAGGGAGGCAAACCCCCGGGCGGTGATCCATCTTGCAGCAGTGACACACTGGTGGGATGTGCTGTATGGCCGTGAGTTGTACTTCGAGCGGCTGATGGATGCGCTGATCGCTGAACCGGAGGCTGCCGAGCACGACCATTACTACGACGCTGTAACGCTGCACCTATACTTTAACCCGGCCAACGTGTATGAAGTGATCGAGCAGTATGGCCGCATCCAGGCCGAACATGGGTTGGATAAGCCCCTCTGGTTGGTGGAAACGAATGCGGCTCCTTCCTCCGATCCCGCCTGGATGGTTGCTGAGCCAACGTTTCGCGTCTCTCTGGTGGAACAGGCAGCCTACATGCCGCAGGTTTTGTCGCTGGCGCTGGCTGCCGAGGTGGCGGGGGTGGGAATCTACAAACTGATCGATACGCCCGGTGATTACGCAGCCAACCCTGAACCCTTCGGGTTGGTGCGTGGTGATGACTCGCCACGCCCCGCTTACCGCACGGCGCAGGTCGCCATTGAGCAGCTCGCTGGCGCTGGGCGCGTAGAATGGACGGATCGGGATGTAGTGGCGCAGGTGGTTGTCGAGAAGCCAGACCAATTGATGCGTGTTCTATGGTCGCGCGTGCCGGCTGCTCAGGAAGTTCGCGTCCCGGCAACGTCCAGTATTGCGACACTCATTGACATGTGGGGCAACCAACTGCATATCAGACCGCGAGATGGGTTCTATAGCATTGTCCTACTGGGTGGTGAGTGTCAGCAGACTACGGGAGACTATTGTATGATCGGTGGCCCACCCGTCTACTTAGTCGAAACTGCCACTCATGCTATCGCCACCGGGGAATTGACGGTACAATACCGAACCTTTGACGGGTCTCTATCCCGCGCCTCGTCGCCCAGACCCCAGAATGGCCTGCTTCAGTGGGGGGGCGCCATGGCGGGAATATTCCTGGTGGCGGCTGTTGGGTTGGCTTTCCGGCTGAGATCAGCGCACAGCTAGTAAGGCATGTCATCATCGAAAAGAGGGGATCATGGCGGAGGTTCAAGTCTTCTGGGATCCGCAGGGCTTCACGTTTGACTCCCTGGGCAGCAACAAGTACCTCGGCAATACGGACGGCGACACCCCCTCCGTATCGGTGTCGATTCGCATGTTAAGCATCGATGCGCCAGAGACGCACTATCCGGGCAGATCGCGCCCCTCCAACCAGGACGCAAACCTCGCGCAACTGGCGCAATGGATACGCGAGGGACGTGCCCCGGTCAGCCCGGAGCTGGCTGAATATCTGTATCCCCGGCTGGCAACTGGCAGAGCAGGCTCCCTTCAAGAGCACCAGGGTGAACAGGCTGCGGCGGTGTTTGCCCAGATGATGGATCAGCGTCTCACCCGACCAGATGGCACACGCCGGAATGTCTTTCTGTATACAGCAGACCAGCCGTTTGATCAGTATGGTCGCCTTCTTGCCTATGTAGCTCCGGCCTATACCAAAGAGGAGCTTGCAATCCTCTCTCCCTGGGAGCGGGCTACCTTTAACATGCTGATGGTGCGGGCAGGCTGGGCGGCTCCCTTCATCATCTTTCCGAGCATACCCAAGTACCGCGACCTGGTGATGTTCCGAGCCTCGGCGAAGGAAGCATACCTTGCTGGGCGCGGCATCTGGGCCGATCCGTTGATGTTGACAGGCTACGAGTTTCGCATGGCGGTGAAACTCTATGAGGTGACCAGGCGTCTGGTGGCGGGTGAAGTGTTGCCTTCCAGTGCGCGAATGGCATGGATCGAACGCTACTGTGTCGATCTCACCACGCGCGGTATTTATTACCCAGAGAATTACTTCCGCGTTGCACCCTACAATCGGCTGTTTGTGTGGCCCAAGGATGTGTCGGACGCCGTTGCCCGGTTGAATCTTGAACCTGGCCAGACTGCGGAGGGAGGTTAGATATGCGGATCGCGATCTGCTCTGACATCCACGATAACATCTGGGCCCTCGAAAAGGCTCTGCCTCTCATGAACGAGGCAAACGTCCTGATCTTCTGTGGCGACTTTTGTGCGCCGTTCACGCTCACTCAGCTTGCGCGTGGCTTTGAAGGTCCGATCCATGCCGTGCTGGGCAATAACGACGGCGATCAACGCTTGCTTCTGCAGATGGCAGAGCAGGCGGGCAACACGGAGCTGCATGGTCAGCTTGCGGAGCTGGAGATCGGTGGTTTGAAGATCGGGGTGAATCATTATCCAGAGATCGCCCGTGGGCTGGCTCAATCAGGGCGTTACGACGTGGTGTGCTACGGACATGATCACATTGCCCATAAAGAGCGTCTTGGTGAGACGTTGCTGCTGAACCCCGGGGAAATCATGGGACGGTTTGGGCAGCGTACGTATATGATGTTGGACACAAACAGCCGAGAGGTGTCAATCCACCATGTCGAGTAACCCGCGCCGCGCTCAGATCGTGGCAGGCGCTCTGGGAAAGGGTTGCTTGGGCGGGATCGGACTGGCGCTCGCCTTTCTTGCTCTGAGCGCGGCGACCTATGGGTTGTTGGCAACCCTGGGCCTACCTTACAATCTGGTACTGTTGCTCAGCGTTGCCAGCGGGCCAATCCTGGGAACGGCACTTCTCCTGGTTGTTGCCTATAGGCGAGCCGCGCGGCATGGCGCGCGATGAAGGCGCTTCGTGGAACTTCACTCAAACGCTTCTTGCGGGATTATCGCCGCGCACATAGCCCTACCATTGAAGTTGTGCTGGTCCTGCAAAGCGTCAGCTATCCGGTGAACGTCGGTGCGTTGTTTCGGATCGCTGACGCCAGTCGAGTCCGCAGAATGATCCTGTGCGGGGCCACCCCCACCCCGCCGAACCCAACTATTATCAAGGTGGGGCGGGATAAGCATCACAATGTTCCTTGGGAGTACGAGCAACGTACCGAAGATGCCCTGCTGCGGATGAGGACGGCGGGGTATTATATTGTGGCTTTGGAAATCACGGATACCGCTCGTCCTTATTATGAGGTTGCCTATCCTGATCGGGTCTGTCTCGTCCTGGGTAACGAGGATCACGGCGTGGCCCGTAGCGTTCTGGAACTCTGCGACATTGCGGTTTTCGTGCCGATGTACGGCCAAGGCCAATCGCTGAATGTGCATGTTTGTGCAGCAGTGTTGCTGTATCACCTGCTGCACACATCCTTGCCCAATCCCTGACTTAACTGGCTGATCGCATCGTGCCGGATCAGCCTATATCTACAGCATTGCAGAGGGCGAATCATGGTCAAGGTTGTCACCACCGAGCAGATGCGCGAGATTGAGCGTGCCACGGATGCGGCTGGAGTCAGCTATGATCAGATGATGCAACATGCCGGGAGGGCTGTTGCAGAGGTTGTCAAGTTGCTGCTTGGAAACAACCCGCCCGAGCGCCGTGTCGCTGTCCTGGTTGGGCCTGGTAATAACGGCGGCGATGGACTGGTAGCTGCCCGTATTCTTAAAGAAGATACGGGGGCAGAAGTCGGTTGCTACCTTGCCAAACAGCGGGGTGAGGGCGATCCCGTGTTTGAGGCAACCCGGGCGGCTGGCGTGTTCATTGCTGTGGCAGAGGACGATCAACGTTGGCGCGTGCTGAAAAATCTCGTCAGCAACGCAGACGTTTTGATCGATGCGCTTCTTGGGACGGGCGCTCGATTGCCTATCGAGGGCGATCTCAAGAAGATCATGGAGGTGGCTGCTGGCGCGCTGATCAGGGGGCCACTGGACCGGGAGATCGTTGCCTGGCCTGCGGCCCCTGTGCGGGCGACACATAGCAGGCCCATGGTGGTTGCTGTTGACTGTCCGTCCGGCCTGGATTGCGACACAGGCATGCTTGATCCGGTTGCGCTGCGAGCAGATATGACGGTCACTTTCGCTGCTGCCAAGTTTGGGCAGTTGGCCTTTCCGGGGGCAGATGCAGTAGGGGAATTGATCGTCGCTGATATTGGTACCCCGATAGGTCTCCCCGCACTGGCCGAGGTTCAAGTTGAGCTGGCGACTGGTCGTGGGGTAGGGGGATTGCTTCCAAAGCGGCCAAGAGACGCCCATAAGGGCACATTTGGCAGAGCAGTGATTCTTGCTGGCTCAGTGAACTACACGGGGGCGGCAGCACTGGCTGGGGCGGCGGCCTATCGCGTGGGGGCAGGGCTTGTGACGTTGGCAGTACCGCAGATCATCCACCCTATTCTGGCTGCCCAGCTTCCCGAAGCGACCTGGCTTCTGCTCCCTCATGATATGGGCGTGATCAACGAAGTGGCGTTGGAGGTCTTTTTGAACGAGGTCGGGGAGCTGGATGCATTGCTGATCGGACCTGGTTTGGGGCGCGAAGAACAGACAGCGCGGTTTATGCGCGGCCTCATCCGGGGGCCGGGGCGGACGACGCGCGGCAGCTTGGGCTTTGTTCCGGCTGGGGGGCGCGCAACCGATGGAAGTCTCAGTTACCAGCTTCCGGCCTCACTGGTTATCGACGCAGATGGGCTTAACCTGCTGTGCGACATCGAGCAGTGGTGGGAGTTGCTCCCTCCCAACACAGTACTGACTCCCCATCCCGGCGAGATGGCCCGCCTGACTGGCCTGGATCGGGAAACCATTCAGGCTGACCGGATTGGTGTAGCCCGTGAAAAGGCAACCCAGTGGAACTGCGTGGTCGTCCTGAAAGGGGCCTTCACCGTCGTTGCAGCACCCGATCAGCGGGTGATAGTGATCCCCTTTGCCACCGATGCACTGGCGACGGCAGGAACTGGGGATGTGCTGGGCGGGTGCATTGTTGGGCTGATGGCACAGGGTGCAGACCCATTCAGCGCAGCCGTCGCAGGCGCGTATATTCATGGCCTAGCCGGCAAGGTGGCGGGAGAAGAGACTACTTCTCGAAGTGTGGTAGCGGGCGATGTGCTACGCGCCATCCCCCTAGCCATGCCTATCCTTGAATCCCCTGGCTGACGACCAAGTTCGCAGGCGGTCAGAAAGACGGCAAAGCTACCAAGGGCGAAATTCCGCTCACGCTCTTGCAGCAGGCGCGTTTTCGATCCTATGTTATGCGCTTGAGCTGTTAAGTTGGCAGGGCCGATCCAAAAGCGCTAGGCGCCCGCTTCTTTGGCGTCGCTTTCCTTCAGACCGGCACGGACCTTCCGCGCGGCTTCTTTGCCTTCCTCAACCGCTGCACCAACTCTTGTACGCGCCTCATCGACTAGCTTCTGGGTGCGCTCCTGGATCTCCTCTGCCTGGGCGCGCACCTCAGAAAGGGTTTGCTCTGCACGGGCGCGGAGTTGTTGAAGCTCTTCTTCAGTCCGGTCACGAAGCTCGATGCCCTTGGCGCGAATCTGCTCACGGGTCTCTGCGCCTGATTGGGGAGCCATCAGAAGCGCCACTGCGGCGCCAACCAGACCACCGATCAGAAAGCCGCTCAAGAATGATCCGATATCGCTGTTATTGTCTGACATGTTACTCCCTCCCTGGATTGTTGGTCACCTGATCGAACTAGAAGTTGTCTCGAATCGAGGACGTAGATGACGCCCCGTCCTCGCTCCGCGCCTCCCGATCTGTTTCACTGTTTACGTCTACCGCTGGCCTCTCCCCGCCTACTGTACCGTCTGGGTGCGAATCGCCGGTGCGCCCACCCAGGGGTGTGCCTGAGACTGCCGCCTGTAAGAGGATACCTGCTGCCTTACGAATGACCTCTACATCGCTGACCACCTTGCTGATCCCACCGACTGTGCCTGCTGTTGAGATAATTGGCCCTGTGACATGCCTACTGATGAACTGCGCTGTGCCGCGCACCGTGTTGACTGTGTCGGTGGCCGAATTGATGAGAGGTTGCACCTCGTTCGTGAGCAGATTGACGAGCCTGGCGGCCTGAATCAACAGCACCACGATGGCTGTGCCAATGACGATTAGCTCAAGGGCCATGACAATGATCAGCAGATCCCGGACCACCACTACGCTGGGGCCTGCCGTCTGGGCGTTGCTAGCTAGCGCTATGGCGATGAGGACAAGGCCAGCAGTCAGTAAGACAACGCTGAGCATCCCCACAATAGCGACGCTGCGTGTCTGGCGGGAACCCTGATTTCGGCCATTTGGCGTGGAGGCATTGCTCATGGCATTGCTTTCTGATGATGGGCGACTCCAGGTACACTGCTCACCCAGTCAGGGTGTGGAGTGAGGCCGCTCTCGGCCATCTGACCCGTCCCTGAGGTGATTATAGCATAGGCAAGAGAGGGCGAAAAAGCAAAACTGCATCGTGAAAATGGCCGCATACATGACGATTCCCTTAACTCTCAGGCGGTTTGCGTTGCAGCCAGAGGACTGCCATGGTGATTGTTGCGATCAGAGAACCTGTAGTGGCAGTCAGAAGGTCGATTGGGCCGAGGGTTAGGACGCGGATATCCATAACCTGCCCCAAAGCCTGGCCGACCGCGAACCCTACCCAGGATGCCAGGATCAGCCCGATCAGCCGGCGCCCGTCACCGCCGACTATCACATGCGTCAGCGCTCCATACAGGGTGGCGAGCATCAGGCCAAGCGTGAAGGCGGGTGAGATGGTCATGTTCCACTGCCTGAGTGAGTGTACCTCAAGCTGGCTTGAACGCTACGACGATCCAGACGCGGCTGCCGGGCAGCTCTTCGATGATCAGCTCCGCTTCGAACCCTGCCTTCCCTGCGGCCTGACAGGGATCGATGGGCCAAGGGCCTCGCTGGCCCGTGATCTGGTATAACCATTCGAGGAAGCGTGAGACTGGCCCGCGAATGGTTAGCACACTATTTGGCACACACACCCATCTCCCTCCCGGCTTCAAGACTCGGTGTATCTCTGCAAGGGTCTGAGGATGGACAATGAATTCGGTTGGGAAGGTACTAACCACTGAATCGAAGGATGTATCGGGAAAGGGAAGCTGCATGGCGCTAGCCCGCACGAGTCGCAGCACCAACCCTGCATGACGCGCCTTTCGGCCAGCGATCCGCCCCATGAAGGGGGATAGGTCAAGACCAATTACCCGCATTCCCATCCGGGTGAGATCAATTAGAAGCGTTCCTGTTCCATGAGCCAGCTCCAGAATCAGATGGTCGGGGGTTGCCACCAGATAGGGAATACTGGCTCGCTGCCATTGCCGCCATTGGCCGAGTGATACCAGCGAGCTGACAAGGTCATAGGACCAGGCAAACTCATTGTAGAGCAGGCGGAATCCAAATCGGATGAGGCCCCACCAGCCGTGTGCCAGCCATCCCTGCCTCATCACCGTAGTGCCTCGAAGCTAACGAGTTCAATTCCCTCAGCCGCAATCAGTTCGCGAGCGCTGGGGTGGGTGAGCGCTGCCAGCTCATCAGCGCGACGAACCGTGTAGCCGGATGCAGCACGTAGCTGATCGTCCACCTCTCCCGGATGGCACATCAGCTCTGTCGTCCCCTCCGGCAACCCGACGAGGATATTCAGTAGGTCCCCCAATGTTGCCCTTTCTCCATAGAAGTCCGCAATGAAGGAATCCGGCGTGGCTATTCCGGCCTCTGCGACAAGGTTGTTCAAGGCATGGATAGCTTTGGCAGCGGCTTCTTCATCGTCCGCGAGGCCCAGGTTGAGCAGCAACGTCACCGCGTTGGTAGGTTCTGCTGGTATGGGGCGCCGGATTGGGATGCCCAGCTCACGAGCCAATTGCGCGAGTAGGGAGACAGTAGGCGGACTCAGGTAAAGGGCGTGGTGGTGGCTATCCAGGTGATCAGGTGGACGCCCCACCAAATGGATGAACCGTTCGATCTGGGTGCGGCACTCATGCTCGATTTGGGTTATATCGATCTGGGACAGGGCAGGGATGATCTCGGCTTTGCCACGCAGCATTCCCTGCGCGTCAACCAGATCGGGAACCTGGTCAGGGTTGGCGCAGGGCGGCCCGGCAGTGATGGTTAGATGCAGACCCAAACCCAGACGCGGCGCGGAGCGCTGCACCTTCTGAATCGCTGACGCGGCTCCCGGCATATTGACCATGATGCTGGTAGATGTGACGATCCCTTCCTGATGTGCCCGAACGATCCCGCTTGTGACACCATCGGTATAGCCAAGATCATCGGCATTGACGATCAGATGTTTAGCCATTGGGCATGCTCCATTGATGGAGCGCGCGTTGGACACGGTCGGGGTAGTCGCTCATGAGCATATCTACCCCCAGGCCAATCATCCGCTGGATATCTTGGGGTTCATTGACCGTCCACACATTGATGCGGAATCCACGCTGGCGTGCCCAACGCACATAGCGTGCATCGATCATGGAGAAGTGAGGATGTTCAGCTTGGTGATAGCCCACCAGAAGTCGCGCCCACCAGACCGGGAAGGGCAGCTTCGGATCATACAACAGTCCAATGGGGATGCTGGGCGCTAGCCTGCGTGCATGGGCCAGCGCCAACGGATTAAACGATGACAGGAGCACCCGCCTGAACAGGTTATGCTCGGCAACCGTAGCTATGACGGCCTGGACCAGCTTGTGAATCGCCCGTCTCTCGAAGCCGAAGTACTTCAATTCCACATTGATGAGCAGCTTTCGTCCTACAACCTCGAATACTTCGCCGAGCGTGGGTATGCGTGTGCCAGAGAACACGGGAGAGAAGGGGGCGCCAACGTCCAGCCGGCGCAGATCATCGAAGCGCTGCTGGCGAACCAGCTTATTCCCATGACCGATCCTGGAGAGGTCGAAATCGTGAAAGACTACCGGAACCCCATCAGCGCTGAGCTGAACATCCAGTTCGATGCCATCCGAACCTAGTTCCGCAGCACGCTCGAAGGCGGGAATCGTGTTTTCAGGAGCCTCCATCCGAGCGCCGCGATGCGCGAAGTTGAGGATGCGCCCCTGATAGAATTCAGCTAGTGGCAGATCCCGAGGTCTAGCCATAGGTACATAACTGGCAAAGACCAGCCCCTTTAGTCCAAAGGGGCTGGTCCAAGATCGAATAGGCTGTTGCTATCCTATAGCTCAACGAAGTAAGCCTCACAGGCGCGATCGATGAGGTCCTGTGTCATTTCAAACGGCACGCCCAAGTACCCGGAGATATCTCGCATCTGGTCGATCAGGTCGCGCGGGTGGACGGCGCGCAGCGGACGGTCGCGCTTGATGTACCATTCCTGTAACAGGTAGGCAAGTATACGGTCGTCGTATGGCAGGCCGCGCAGTTTTGCCATCCTGATCCATATCTCGCGGAACTCTTCGTAGGAGGGATCCGTGATCTCGATCTTGTGGCGGATGCGGCGTAGAAAGGCTTCGTCTACCAGGTCGCGTGGTTCCAGGTTGGTCGAGAATACGATCAACACATCAAAGGGAACCTCCAGTTTGCGACCAGTGTGCAAAGTCAAGAAGTCAACACGCTTTTCCAGCGGGACAATCCAGCGGTTGAGCAAGTCGCGCGGGCGCACTTGCTGGCGCCCAAAGTCATCGATCAGGAACATACCGCCATTGGATTTCATCTGAAAAGGTGCTTCGTAGTACTTATTCACCGGGTCGTAGACGAGGTCGAGGCTCTCCAATGTCAGTTCGCCGCCGACCATGATCACCGGGCGTTTAATGCGAATCCAGCGCGGATCGGGGCGGTTGCGGGCCGAACCCGTTCCAGTTCCCTCTTCTTCTTCAAGTGGTTCATGATTGACGCTGTCAAAGACACGCACCACCTGACCGTCAATGTCAACCGCATAGGGGATGTAGATGCTCTGCCCCAGAACCACGCGCCCGACGGCCTCGGAGATGGTAGTCTTGCCATTGCCTGGTGGCCCATACAAGAAGATCGACCGCCCGGAGTTCACTGCAGGCCCGATCATGTCAAACAGTTTTCGATTGAGCACCATATGGGAGAGTGCAGTGTCCATGATCTGCGGGTTCACCAGCGTTCGGCGGTGCTGCTCATTGATTGCCTTGGAATACCAGGGTAGCGGCACGGGGGCTGGCCCGGCATATTGGGACCGTTCCAGGGCCTCCCGCGCTTTAGCAATACCGATCCCGGTGATGACGTATTGATATGCCCCCTCACCGAGGCCGCCACTCCCCTTGACTTCGACGGCCTGTTCCCTTTTGAGGAATTCCATGATCTGATCGACCACGCCATTAAAGGGGAGCTTGATTACTTCAGCGATCCGATAGCCGGACATGAAGCCACTGAAGTAAAGCACCTTGAGCACTAGCTCGGATAGGCCGATCAAGTGCAGGCCGGTATCTTCGATACTGGTGACTGGCGGGGGTGTCCAACTCTCACCGGCCCCAATGCCATAGCGATCCTCCTTCTTGGCTTCGGGGGCGGGAGTCCCAATGCCTTGGCGTTGTGCTGCCTGCTGTTGTGCGATCTGGGCTGCGGTCGGCTTGATGCTGCTCATGGCTCAATCCCTTCCAGAATCTTCCCAACGCGGAGAATATCTTCTTCCGTATTATAAGCATGGCTCGAGATTCGCAAGTGGGGGTTCCCCTCAGCGTCCACATGGGCGCGCAAGATGACTCCCTGTGACTGGAGGGCTGCTACGAGCGGTTCTGGGGAAGATGGAACAGCCAAAGTCACGATGTGGGCGTGATGCCGAGGGTCATGGGGTGTGATGACCTGATAGCCTCGTTGCTCAAGGTCGGCGATGGCGATGTCGCTCAGGTGAGAAACCCAGGCTGCGATGTGTTCTATCCCCAGATCAAGCACCAGGTTGATTGCCGCCAGCAGCCCGGCGAGGCCGACAATGTTCGATGTGCCCATGAAAAAGCGCTCCGCGCCTGGGCGCAATGTCATGTCGTAGCTCAGCCAGTGCTCCCAACCGTGCACGGAAAGCGGGCCAACAAAGGCAGGCTGCATCTGGTCGATCAGGTCCTCGCGGATCGCAATAAAGCCCTGCCCTGGAGGCCCTAGCAGGGCTTTCTGCCCTCCTGCCGCTATAGCGTGAATGCCCATCGTCCGCATATCGATAGGGATCACGCCCGCCGCCTGGATGGCATCGACAACCAACCACAGATCGTGTTCGGCGCAGTAGGTCCCCAGGGCGGCGAGGTCCTCGCGCCTGCCGGAGAAGAACTGCACTGCGCTGACTGCCACAACCCGGCTGCGCGGGGTGCGGGCCGCATCCAATGCCTCTAATGTCAGCCCGCCCTGCATGGAGGGAACCAGGCGTGTCTTAATGCCTCTGCGCGCCAGATTCTGCCAGGGGTAGACATTGGACGGGAACTCGATATCGCATAACAGGATATGGTCACCGGCTCGCAGCGGCAGGCTATTTGCGATCATATTGATCCCCATCGAGGTGCTCTCGACAAAGGCCACCTCATCGGGGCACGCGTTCACCAGCCGCCCAATCGCTCCAGCCAGTTGCGTGGTGATTGAGTCGAGGAGATCAGCGTAAGCGAGGCTTCCCCTCTCCGCCAGGGCGTTGGTGGCCTGGATCATGGCCTCTTTCACCGGGGTAGGGAGGGGGGAAAGCCCGGCATGGTTCAGATAGGCGACTCCCGCATGGGTGACTGCAAACAGGTCACGGAGTGCCAGAATGTCATAGCGGGGCTTGAACACAGGGTATTCTCGGGTTTCAGTGCTATGTGGGTTGCTGGATGGGAAACTTGGGCGGGATTATAGCATTGGCTCAGGAGGTGGCACAAGCTGGCGATCTCCCCATGTGTCTGTTGTTCTGAGGTTGGGATTGTATGGATTCCGTAGGGTAAAGGTGCTCGTCGAACGCTATAATAGGTTCGAGCGTCGGACTCCGTGCTGCCCATCGCAATTGGGAGCTTGCGCTGGAGATCAGCGCTCGAATTGTATCCCGGATAAGGTATAGCCTTAATATGCTTGACCGAATTCACTGGCTGGGACACGCCAGCTTCAGAATCAACGGCCCTCCCCATGCTGATGGCCCGGTGATCTACATCGATCCCTGGAATCTGCCCGATGATCCTCCCACGGCTGATCTGATCCTGGTGAGCCACGACCACTACGATCACTGCTCACCAGCCGATATCGCCCTCATACGGTCGCCGCGTACCGTGATTATTGCGAATCCGCGCGCGGCTAAGTATCTTGGCGCAGATGTGCAGGTCTTGAGACCCTGGCAGAGTGCCGCCAGCCTGGGCGAAGTCTCAGTGCGGGCCGTGCCAGCATATACCCTGACCCACGCCCGCCATGATAGAACCTATGAGGGGCTGGGATTCGTGATCTCCTGGAGGCGACAGGATATCTACTTTGCTGGTGACACCGATCTGGTGCCCGAAATGGAGCGGATCCGCTGTGATGTTGCGCTTTTGCCAGTTGGCGGGGTGTTTACTATGGGTTGGGAAGAAGCCACCCAGGCAGCCCGGCTGTTGATGCCGGGGGTGGCGATCCCGATGCACTACGGGCGCGAGATACCAGGCAGTCAGGATGATGGTCGCCGATTTTGCCAGGCCGTCAACAGCGGGGTGCAAGTGGTGGAACTGCCAGTTGAAAATGAAAGGTTCAGAGTTCTGCACCCCTAGCTTGGGCCACTAGGGGCCAACCCTTTCATGTTGCCTGGGGTCTGCCTCAGGCAGCCCTCTCCCCATCCGACCAGCTCAGTGGCAGCTCGTTTTCCGATAGGATCAGGGGTCTGGTCTTCTGCCGTATGGCGTCCGCGTTGACAATCACCTTGCGGATGTCCTGGCGGGAAGGGATCTCAAACATCACATCCAGCAGACAGATTTCGATGATGGTTCGCAGACCTCGAGCGCCTGTTTCGTGCTCGATAGCCATGTCTGCCGCTGCGTGCAGAGCGTCGTCGGTGAAGACCAGCTCCACGTTATCCAGCTCGAACAGCGCCCGATATTGCCGCACCAGCGAGTTTTTTGGCTCAACGAGGATGGCGACCAGCGCATCATGATCGAGTGGATCGACCGTTGTGACCACTGGCAGCCGGCCCACAAACTCTGGGATCATGCCGTAGGCGATCAGATCGTCCGTTGTGATCTGGTGCAGAATCTCCGCCTCACCAAGATCGCGTCGGTTACCAGAGCCTTGAAAGCCGATTGTGCCTTTTGCGCCGATGCGCTTGGCGATGATGTCCTCAATTCCAGCAAACATGCCACCACAGATAAACAGGATATTGCGAGTGTCGATCTGGATGAATTCCTGGTGGGGGTGTTTGCGGCCCCCGTATGGTGGCACGTTGGCGATTGTCCCCTCGATGATCTTCAGTAGGGCTTGCTGGACGCCTTCCCCGCTCACGTCGCGGGTGATCGAGGGGTTATCGCCACTCTTGCGGGCGGTCTTGTCGATTTCATCAATATAGATGATGCCTCGCTCTGCCCGCTTCAGATCAAAGTCCGCGGCCTGAATCAGGCGCAGTAGAATGTTTTCCACATCCTCACCCACGTAGCCCGCTTCGGTCAGGGCGGTGGCGTCGGTAATGCAAAATGGCACGTCGAGGATACGTGCCAGCGTCTGGGCCAGCAACGTCTTGCCAACGCCGGTTGGCCCCACAATCAGGATGTTGCTCTTGTCAATCTCGACCTCGCTTAGCCCGGACTGAGCCTTGATGCGTTTGTAGTGGTTGTAGACGGCCACTGACAGAACGCGCTTGGCGCGGTCCTGCCCAACGACGTACTCTTTGAGCCGGTCGTAAATCTGCTGCGGCGAAGGCACATCCTGCGAGAGAAACTCCGTTTCTGTCGGGAACGTCGTCTCTTCCTCTTCCAGAATTTCCCGGCACAGGTCTACGCACTCGTCGCAGATGAAAACCCCCTCAGGGCCAGAGATAAGGCGTCTAACTTCCCCTTGAGGGCGTCGGCAAAACGAGCAGTGCTGGGGGCCGCTACGATCCGAATGCATCTTTAGCCCTCCGAGTGCTTGGGGGGTTCCAGCACACCATCGATGAGACCATATTCAACAGCCTGATGGGCCGAGAAGTAGATATCGCGATCGGTGTCCTCGTTGATCTTTTCGGTATCCTGACCCGTGTGGCGCGAGAGGATCTCGTTCAACTGTTCCCGCAGACGCAGAATCTCTTTGGCCTGTATCTCGATGTCCGAAGCCTGGCCCTGGGCGCCACCAATGGGCTGGTGCATGTGGATCGTGGCATTGGGTAGAGCGTAGCGTTTGCCCTTTGTGCCCGCTGTTAGGAGCACTGTACCGAAGCTGGCCGTAAAACCGACCGCCACGGTGCTGATGGGCGGGCTGATGAGCTGCATTGTGTCATAGATCGCCAGCCCTGAGTACACAGCCCCGCCTGGGCTGTTGATGAACATCTGAATTTCCTTCTCGGGGTCCTCCCGATTGAGAAACAAGAGCTGCGCGACGATCAGATTGGCGACCTGATCGTTGATCGGCGTGCCTAGAAAGACAATCCGTTCTTTGAGCAGGAGAGAATAGATATCGTAGGCGCGCTCTCCGCGTCCCGTGGTTTCAATGACCATCGGGATCAGGCTCGTGGGGATAAATAGCGACATAGCCAGCAAATCTCCTTAATGGGATGTAACCTAATCAGGATCGGTCTTGGGGCTGACGGAAGCCTCGGCTATCGTTGAGGTCTGCACCTTCGCTCTAGACTTCTTGGGCTTCTTGGTTTCATCAGGCTCAGCATCGGCTTGATCGGTCGTAAGTTCAGGCGCCTCACCCCGCGCAATGGCTAGGAGCCGCAGGCTCGCTTTCTCGGCCAGTAAGCGCCGCGAGATCGACTCCTTTGCCTGTGCGGATGAGAAGAGTTGCCGTGCCAGAGGCGCCTGTGAGCCGAAAGAAAGCGTCATGGTCTGGATTTCATCTTCGATTTCCTCATCGGTCACAACGATTCCTTCTACTTCGATCAGCTTGCCCAGAATGAGTGCTCGAACAAGAGCGCGGCGGGAAGGCTCGCGGAAGTCCTCGCGCAGTTGCTCCATCGTGAGGTTGTTGAGCTTGAGATACTCATCAATGGTGAGTCCTTGTTCGCGCAGGCGCTTATCGAAGTTCTCTATGGATGAGTCGATCTGCTCGGCAAGCATGATCGGCGGGTACTTCACAGTCACCAAAGGTTCAAGTTGCTCAAAGACCGCATTGGCGTAGAGGTCATCTGCGTGGCGAGATGCGACTTTTGCTAGCTGGGCACGAATACTCTCTCGCAGGGCGGCCAGACTCTCATAATCGCCCACACTCTGTGCAAACTCGTCGTTCAATTCGGGAAGCTCACGTCGGAAGACCTCTTTGCAGATGACGTGGAACTCCATCGTCTTGCCGCGAATTTCCTCAACGTAGTCCTCGTCATTCGGGACATCGAGGGAGAAATCACGGGACTCTCCCTTGCTCATGCCGACGATCTGCTGGGGGAAGCCTGGTATAGGGTAGGTGGACTCTTCTGCAATCAGTACCCTTACAGCCTCCTGCTCGATGATCGGAAGTTTATCTTCCTCATCTGTAAGGGTTCCAAGAATCTCGAGCATGGCGGCATCGCCCATAGCTACAGCGCGTTCGACCGGCTCCAGAACTGCCTGCTCAGCCAGCATGTCCCTGAGAACGGTCTCCACATCCTGATCGGTGATCTGAGGTTGATCAAAGGGAACGCGAACCTCGCGGTAGTTGCCCAGGTCAACGTCAGGCACGAGTGGCACCGTGAATGTCATCACCAGCGGATCAATGGATAGGTCGGTTAGCTCGCCTTCCGCGTATGGATCGAGTTGCGTCTGGTCGAGAGCCTCAGCGTAGACGGCCTGTCCCAGTGGTTCAAGCGCCTCTTCTAAAAGTGCTTGGTCACCGATGTATCGCCTCACAACTTGGTGGGGGGCCTTACCTTTCCGGAAACCGGGGATATTGATCCGCTGAGCCAGCCGTTGGGCAACCAGCAGCATCTCACGTTGCAGCCGCTCTGGAGGGACTGTTACCACGAGCTTTGCCTGATGATCTTCAAGCAGCTCAGTCTCGATCTTAAGCACAATATCTTCCTCACTGTGATTGTAGGTGCATTATAGCATGGTTAGGGAGCTGCTGCTATCGTGCGTGGTACGCCGGCACAGCGAGCATGGGAATGAGGCAGTAACAGGATAAAGGCTCTACGTACCTTCGTAGAGCCTCCAGGACATTAGGTGGGGAAGGCGGGAGTCGAACCCGCACGCCTCGCGGCACATGATCCTAAGTCATGCTCGTCTGCCAATTCCGACACTCCCCCCCTACGCCCGATTATAGCCCGGACTGGCCAAGCGATGCAACCAGGGTTTGCCTTTAACACGCCCAGGCTTTGCTTGCCTGCGGCTTCTGGGGCGGGCTATAATTTGCCTCACTAACCCTTTACAGTCGGGAGACATTGTGGATGATCGACGTCAATGACCTACGACGTGGTGTGACGTTCACTATTGATGGTGAGCTTTACCGCGTGCTCGAATATTCGCACAATAAGCCCGGTCGTGGGAAGGCAACTATTCGTGTGCAGGTACGGAACTTGCGCTCAGGGGCCACGCGCGAGATGACCTTCAATTCCGGTGACCGGGTACAAGACATTCGGTTGGAAACGCATGTGGTGGAATATCTGTACCATGATGGTGAGTTCCTGCACTTCATGGATATCGAAACCTACGAACAGCCACAGATTCGAGCAGACGTTTTCGGCGACGACGTGTACTACCTCACGGAGAATCTTCAGCTCAAGCTGTCATCCTACGAGGGCGAGATCATTGACTACGAGTTGCCCACGACGGTCGAGCACCGAGTTGTTGAGTCAGAGGTGGCTCTAGCGGGTGATACAGCCACAATGGCCACCAAACAAGTCACGACCGAGACAGGTCTGCGGGTAACCACGCCCCTGTTTGTCGCTGCCGGCGATATCATCCGAATCGACACGCGCACGGGTGCCTACATCACCCGCCTTTAACCCCCCACATTGCCCCGATCGCTTGGGCATACCCTGCGGCGATGTGGGGCGGAGTCTGTTTGCTGTTCGGGCTGTATTCCTGCTCTCTTTACAGGCGATATAATCAGGCGGCTTGACTCCGTGCACTGCTGCTTAGGGAAGCTCATGCTAACATGAAAACACCAACTGGCCGGGAGTGCCGCTACTACTATGAAGACTTCCATCGGGGGCGCAACAAGCAAGAGTGCCGCTTGTTGAAGCAATCCGCCGGACCCAGGTGGAAGCCATCGGATTGCTCGCACTGCCTGATTCCTGACATTCTATGGGCCAATGCCAGCGAGTATCTAGCGCTCCATGCGGAGATCAAGCTGGGCGTGCTGGGGATCGGGCGTCGTATTGCTGTGACGGCATGGTGTACCAAGCACGACCGCGAAATTGCTGATCCTTATGTTGGTTGCACACTGTGCGTTCAGGAACGACCGGATATCGCTAACTGGACGGAGACGGATGCATGATCAGGGCTGTTCTGCTCGATCTGGACGATACTCTGATCAGCAGTCGAACCCAGGAGATGTTTGCGGCCTACCTTGAGGCCCTGGGTCAACACATAGCGCCTGCTCTTAGCTCACCAGAACAGGCTGGTCGATACATCATAGACGCCTATGTGACTGCCCTCACGCAGTATGATCCGATCCGTTCCCTAGCAGAACGGTTCTTTTCTGCCTTCTCTGCGCTAGTAAATTCTGACGACGATCATACACGGCTGTTCAACGCATTCTATGCCGAGCAATATGCCAAGATCGTCGGGCCATACATCCAGCCTCGCCCAGAAGCACACGCACTGCTGAATTGGCTGGCCGACTCCGGTCTTCAGGTAGTTGTTGCCACGAACCCAGGCTTACCGCTGGCCGCGATTGAGCAGCGGCTTGAGATGGGGGGCATTGCTCCACAAGATGCCCGGTTTGATTTGGTGACTGCTCTGGAGACAATGCACTTTGGGAAGCCGCAGCCGGAATACTTTCACGAAATCCTCATCCGGCTTGACCTGGAAGCCCACGAGGCGATCATGGTGGGCAACGATTGGGAGGACGATATCAAACCCGCTCTGAGCGCTGGTTTGCACACCTACTGGGTCGAATCGGGTAAGCCGTTTCACAGCGCATACGCTGGCCTTGTGGACGCGCACGGGAGTCTAGAGCACCTGCTGAATCGCGTCCAAGCCGGTTGGCTGGATACTCTTCAGCCCCGGCCTACTGGCCATGAGGTCCTGATTCAGCGGTTGGCGGCCTTTCCGGCAGGGGTCGCTGCTGCAATCCAAGGCTACCCCCCCGATGTGCTGGAATGCGCCCCCGCCGATCACGAGTGGTCAGCACGGGACATCATCTGCCACCTCAGGGATCATGATGCGGAGGAAGACCGAAAGCGTCTGCAGCGCATCCTGGATGAGGAAAATCCTTTTCTCTCAGCCAATTATGACCCCTGGGCACACGCTCACCAGTACATCCACACCTCAGCGCGGCAGGCCTTGGAGGAATTTGTGCGCTTCCGTACGGAAATGGTGCAGTGGCTGGCTAGTTTACCCGCAGAAGTCTGGGCACGGCCAGCGCGGTATGCCATCTTTGGCCCGACATGGTTTGGGGAAATGGTTCGGTTTGCTACAGAGCACGACCGCACGCACCTCCGCCAGATACGGGCTGCGATTCGGGATGCAACGCTGAGGGACGGGAAACAATAACCACCAAACCGCCTTTGCGGGCGGGGTTTCTACGAGCAAGGCAGGAGAGGTGGTTCCTTGATAGGCTTACAACTTGACGATGGGCAACACCAGGGATACGAGGGTTCCTTGACCTTCCTGGCTCTCTATACGGATGGCGATGTCGTGTGCGTCAAATATCATCTTGACCAGCGCCAGACCGATTCCCAAACCCCCATGACGCCGCGTGACGCTGGTATCTCCCTGCTGGAGAGGCTCGAAAAGGTGCTCCATCATATCGGGGCTGATGCCCATCCCTTTGTCCTCGATCATCAATCGGACACCGCCCTCCGCTTCTAATGCCCGGACGGTAACGGGCTTGCCTTCGCCGAACTTCGCTGCGTTCAGGATGAGGTGAGTGATAGCACGGGTCATCGAGGCTGCGCTCACCATCACCGGTGGCAGGTCTTGAGGCGCATCGAGTTCAATGAGGTCTTCTTTGCCACGTCGTAGACTTCGCACCTGGTCTATGGCGGCAATCAGAATATCCCGCAGCGAGGTAGGGGCTAGGCGGAGATCGGTGGGATCGCTGAATGCCTGGATATCACGAATACGATATTCCAATTGTCCAAATGCCGCCTGGGCGTCACGGAAAAGCACCTGGCGGCTGTCCTCATCAATCCCGTCTTGCGCCATCAGATCAAGGGCGATCTTGGCCTGGTGAAGCGGTGTGCGGAGTTCATGCGAGGCAATGCCCAATATATTGTCTTTGACTCGGCTCAATGCCTGAAGTCGTTCGTATGCCGCACGCAGCTCTTTTGTCCGCTCGGCCACCCGTTGTTCTAGTTCGCGGCGATGGGCTTCGACCTCATCATAGAGCTGTTTGGTTCGCAGAAGGGAGCGCACGCGGGCGGTTAGTTCAAGGGGGTCTGGCGGTTTCTCCAGAAAGTCATCAGCGCCTGCCCTGAGGCCATCCAACCGACTAGCACGGTCAGAAAGGCCCGTCACGAGGATCACCGGCATGAACTTGGTGTCCTGGCTCTGCTTGACGCGGCGGCACACCTCGATGCCGTCGATTCCCGGCAGGATGATATCCAGAACGGCGACATCCGGGTGGTGCTGCTGAACTAACTCCATTGCGCTTGGGCCATCGCTGGCGGCAAGAACCTGGTAACCATCCCGCTGCAGCAACAATGAGAATACTTCAACGATACGCTCGTCGTCGTCTACCACGAGGATTTTGCATTCCTCTGGCGGGCGGAGCGGTAGGCCAGACGTAGGAAATGCTTCACCGGACCGGGCAACAGCCATACCTTGAATTCTCCCCTTTGTGTTCTCAGTCTAGCATGACTTGGCGGAGTATGCATACAGGAGAGGTTTGTGGAATGTTGAGTTCACGTCGGGCAAAGGATGCGTCAGCCGCGAAGTATCGGTATGACACTCAGTTTCCGGTAAAATGTGGCTGGCACTGATGTACGTTGATCTCATGCTTCCACGGCTTGACGCTGCGCCTGGGTATTTATCGACGGGACTCGGTCAGGCCGCTGATACTGCTGCTGGCCCGGATTTATGGCTCACGCCACACCGCCTGAACACAAAATCATTTCGAGGCACAGGTTCAGACGACCGGAGATTCGTCTTTGGCTTCCGGTGCTGATGGTAGGCTTGGTGCTGTTATGTGGTTGGGTGCTTGCGCCACGTTTTAGCTTGATCGACGTGTTGGCTTTGCTATTCCTAACCTACGTTGCGATCAGCGCCGTGGTGACGGTAGTTGAGATCACCGTGCTCCAGGATGGGTTAATTATCCACCGCCTGATACTCCCCCAGCGCTTTGTGCCCTGGAGCGCTGTTGATCGGGCAGTTGTGTTTGCTTATGCGGAAGGGGAAACCGGGGTGCACATCGAGATCGCCAGCATTGGGCTGTATGAGGGCCTCTCGCCCCTCAACCGACTCCCCGGCCCTGTGTATGGGCAGGGGCTGCGCCAGACGATAGTCATTACACCGGAGACGGTTGAGAATTATCATGTCTTGCTGGCTGCGCTGGAACAGAACTGCACCGTTGTGAGGCGCGAGGCTGGGTGATAAACTCAGACGGTTGTGCTCCACAACGGACAATGCGGTAACATGATCTCGAAATCTGCCCAGATCGTGAGACAGTAAGCTGCCAGGGGAATGTGCTATGATTTCTCCTGTGCAACTCTCTAGAAAGGCCCTGCAGTGCGCGACATCCTCGTCGCTGTTGATCTCGAAACGACCGGGCTAAACCCTTTTGAAGACCGCATTATCGAGATTGGAGCGCTCAAGGTCCGGGATGATACGGTTCTGGAAGAGTGGCATAGCCTCGTAAATCCTGGTCTTCCTATCCCCCCTCATGTCACGCGGCTAACGGGCATCCGAGACGAGGACGTAGCGGCAGCCCCCTCCCTCCGGCAAGTGCTGCCCCAACTCAGACGCTTTGTTGGGAATCACCCGCTGATCGGCCACAACATCAGCTTCGACGTCGCATTTCTGCGCCATGCCGGGTTGTCGCTTGATAACCCGGTGGCGGACACTTACTTGCTGGCATCTACCCTGCTGCCTGGGGCGCCACGTTATAGCCTGTACGCTTTGGCGAGCATGTTCGATATCTCGACTGAAGGAGCACATCGGGCACTGCATGATGTGCGCATGACCTACCGCCTGTACCGGGTGCTGTGGGAGCGGATTCTGCATCTTCCGCTGGACATCCTAGCTGAGATCGTCCGCTCAGGTAGACAAATGCCCTGGAATGGGCAGATCGCCTTTGAGGCTGCGTTGCGGGAGCGCGGCCAGGAAGTCGCCCAGCCCTACCTCGCGCACAGCGCTACCGAGGTTGATGAGGAGCTGGCGGAGTTGTTCGGTACCCAAGAACAACCGTCCGCTTCGTTGAGGCCGAGACGAACACCCGAGCCGATCGATGTTGAGCAGGCCGTTGCTCTGCTTAAGCCAGAGGGCGCCCTGGCGAGTGTATTGCAGGGCTACGAGTTTCGCCCTCAACAGGCTGAGATGCTGCGTGCTGTGGCGGATGCCTTTAATAGAGGGCAGCACGTCATGGTCGAGGCCCCAACGGGCGTGGGCAAGACGATGGCATACCTGGTCCCAGCCGTTTACTTCGCGACGCGGAATGATGACCGAGTGATCATCAGCACGAACACGATCAATCTTCAAGACCAGCTAATCAAGAAGGATATTCCGCTCCTGCGATCGGCGCTGGGCGTGCCGTTCAGAGCGGCGGTACTGAAGGGGCGCAGCAACTACCTATGTCCACGCCGCCTAGCGGCCCTGAGACGACGCGGCCCCACCTCGCCTGAGGAAATGCAGATGCTGGCCCGCGTTCTGGTATGGCTAATCACCAGCCAGAGTGGGGATCGCGGAGAATTGACGCTTCGTGGCCCTGCAGAGGCTGCTGTCTGGCAACGTCTGAGCGCAGAAGATGAGGGCTGTACCATGGAGCGCTGCATGACGCAGATGGGTGGAACTTGTCCCTTCTACCAAGCGCGGCGCGCCGCCGAGGGAGCCCATCTCGTTATTGTGAACCATGCATTGCTGCTCTCCGACATCGTGGCCGAGGGGCATGTCCTCCCCGACTATCGCTATCTCATCGTGGATGAGGCGCACCATCTCGAAGAAGCAACGACTAATGGCCTCAGCTTTCGGACTGACCCGGCGGCAATCTCGCGCCAGCTTGCTGAACTCGGCACAGCCAATACGGGTTTGCTGGGAGAAGTCCTTCAGCGCACTCGCGGCGTGATCCCCCCTGAGTACTTCGCGTCTTTACAGACCTTCGTCAACATGGTGGTGGATGCAGCAGCATATATGAACCGCCACGTTGAGGCATTCTTTCAGGTACTCCGCCGCTTCCTCGAAGAGCACACACAGGTTCCCCGCAGCGAGTACACCCAGCAAATCCGGATCATCGCGGCTATGCGCACTCAACCTGCCTGGTCGGGCGTCGAAACTTATTGGGATAATCTGAGCAAGTTCACGTCCGGGATTGCTGATGCGATGATGCGACTGGCAGGTGGTCTGCGCGAACTTGGCGAGTATGAAATCGAGGAGTACGACGATTTGTTGGCTGGAATCAGCGCGGCTGCCCGTCACCTGGCTGAGCTTCACCAGCGGCTCGAGCAACTCGTAATGGTGCCTGATGCCAATACGGTTTACTGGGTAGAGTTTCAGCCTGATGGAGAGCGCATCTCAGTCCATGCCGCTCCCCTGGATGTGGGTCCGCTCGTGCAGCGTTATCTATGGCATGGCAAAGAGACCGTCATTATGACGAGCGCCACACTTCGTAGTGACGGCTCATTCTCCTACATTCGTGAGCGCCTGGATGCGGACGCGGTGGAAGAGGTCGTGGTTGATTCGCCTTTTGATTATGAGTCCAGCACGTTGCTGTACCTCGTCAACGACATTCCTGAGCCTTCTGAGCAAGCCTACCAGCGCGCTGTGGAGCAGGGCGTTGTGTCGTTGTGCCGTGCTACTGAGGGCAGAGCTTTGATCCTGTTCACCAGCTATGCACAGCTTCGTCAGACGGCCAAAGCTGTTAGTGGCGCGCTGGCACAGAGTGGGATCGTGGTCTATGACCAGAGCGATGGGTCGAGCCGGTCTCAGTTGATGGAAGGCTTCATAGAGAGCGAAAAGGCTGTTCTGATGGGAACGCGCTCATTTTGGGAAGGGATTGACGTGCCAGGCGAGAATCTGAGCGCCCTGGTGATCGTCCGGTTGCCTTTTAGTGTGCCGACGGACCCGTTGTTTGCCGCTCGGAGCGAGCTATTCGATAACCCATTTGTGCAGTACGCAATCCCAGAGACGATCTTACGTTTCCGCCAGGGGTTCGGTCGCCTGATTCGCCGCAAGGATGACCGAGGAGTGGTTGCGATCTTTGACCGCCGCGTGCTGACCAAGCAATATGGCCGATTATTCTTGGATGCATTGCCCCGCTGTACAGTGCGCCGGGGGCGGATGATTGATCTACCCGATGCTGCAGCTCGATGGTTGGCGCGTGGCTGAGAGTTGCGCCCATATTGGTGCGCAGTACAATGAGGACAGCGAGGTGTAGTTTTGGGTATTCTCCAGTGCCTCTGTTGAGCACGCCTGGTAAGGAGCAAGTGATGGGGGACCAATCCGCAGAGCGACGAAGGAAGATCCTCGTCATCGAAGATGAGCCTGCCATGGTTGAGCTAGTCACCTTGATTCTCAAGAATCGAGGCTTTGAGGTCATCGGCGCGGTCGGAGGAAGGGAAGGTCTTGATCTCATCCGCAGCTCGAAGCCGGACCTCGTCCTGTTGGACTTGATGATGCCTGACATGAGCGGTTGGGATGTTTACCAGCACATGAAGGCTGACGAGGAGATGAAGGCCATCCCAGTCATCGTGGTGACTGCCAAGGCGCAGAGCATCGACAAGGTGCTTGGCTTGCATATTGCCAAAGTGCAGGATTACATTACCAAGCCGTTCAGCCCCAACGATCTTGTTGCGAGCATCAACAAGGTTCTGGGAGGGCACTCCGCCGATTCGGTAGGGGGAGAATCTTCGTCGGCGTAACCCGCTCCGCAGATGGCTCAAACGGCTGTCCATGCATCCCTTAGGGGATGTGCTGATTGTGCTGATTCAAACCACTTTTCCCATCATTTCCGCGATCCAGATATTGAGCTTTGTGGCGGAGATCAATAGAACAACGATGGCTGGCGCGGGGCGTCTGATCCACGCCGGAACGCAGGAGGCCCTCCTGTACCGGGTTCGATGGTGCAGCTCCTTTGTGTGTAAGCTGCGTGGATTAATGTTTCGCAGGTCGCTATTGCCTGGTGAAGGGCTGCTGATGGTTGAATCCTCGGCAAGCCGCATGGGGGCTGCGATCCACATGCTGTTTGTCTTCTTTCCAATAGCAGTTGTATGGATGGATGATGAGTTCCGGGTGGTGGACATGGCCTACGCTAGACCATGGCGCATCCTGTACGCCCCTGCAAGGGCAGCGCGGTATACGCTTGAGGCTGAGCCAGCCTTGCTGAATCACGTTCAGGTGGGCGATATTTTGAGGTATGAAGAGCAATCTTAGCGATCTCCTGGCCCGTGCCGCGACCCTGATGGCCCTGGCTATATCCCTTGCCCACGAGAGCCGTGCGTATGCACAGGATGATGGTCCCCCTGGAGGTCAGGCGGTGATCATCCATGTCGTCCAGCCGGGTGAAAGCCTGGATAGCATCGCCGAGCGATACGCCACGACCCCGGAAGCGATCCTCCTAGCCAATGGCCTGACTAGCCCTGCGGAGGTCACTGTTGGGCAAAGGCTGATCATTCCGTCCGCCTCGCCTACTGTGCAAAGGACCCCGATCACAGTTGGGATGGGCGATACGCTATCTGCACTGGCGGCCCGGTATGGCGTGTCGGTCGAGGCTCTGGCGCAGACGAATCGGTTGGTTAATCCGAATCAACTGATCGCAGGGCAGACCCTGGTCATCCCGGCTGGCAGTGGGGCCAGCCCTACCCGGCTCAATACCGTGATCCGTCTGAATGGCGCTGAGACGGTGTGGCATATTGCCCTCCGCAACCGCAGCAATGTTATTGCCTTGATGCTTGCCAACCGGATCGTCGATCCGGTGTTGGTTGTTCCGGGTCAGATTCTCACCTTGCCTGGTGCAGATAGGTCGGATCTCTTCCTGCGTGCTCCCTGGGTAACAATGACGATCCATCCACTCCCCCTCGAAACAGGCCGTAGTGGAAGCCTGCGAGTAGAAACCACTCTCCCAGGTACGCTTCATGTTACGTTTATGGGGGCAGACCTCAATGTTAACTCCGAAGACACAGCTCACGTTGCTGTTTTCAGCGTCAACCGCTGGACTGCGCCAGGACTCTATCCGATCACGCTTGATTTTCGGGACGGCGCTGGCACTTCTCATACCTTCTCGCGCCAGGTGATGGTAGTCGGTGGTGGATACACCCAGGAGGTGATCAGACTCTCGGCAGAGGATGCTGCTGTTCTGTCTGATACTCAGGCGGTTGAAGAGGAGTCCGCTTACATCGCCCGCCTGATGAGCGGCTATACGGCGACCCGGCGCTGGGATGGGCTGTTCCAACTCCCCGCTTCTGGTGTGATGAGTTCTGCTTTCGGCACGGCCCGCACCTACCTGGGGGCAGGATACGATTCGTTTCACACTGGCGCTGATTTTGTAGCTCCCGTCGGGACGCCGATCTATGCTCCTGCGGGTGGAGTGGTGGTGGATACAGGCATGTTGACCGTTCGTGGCTACTTTACGGTGATCGATCATGGTTGGGGGGTCTACACAGGTTACTGGCATCAGTCGAGTATCCTAGTGCAGCCTGGCGACGTCGTTGTAGCTGGCCAGCAGATCGGAACGGTTGGGAACACGGGCCTCTCGACCGCCGCTCATGTCCATTGGGAGATGTGGGTGGCGGGGAATCAGGTCGATCCACTGCAATGGGCGCGCGAGGTCTTTCCGTAGCGGGGGGGGGCGGATTGCGGTCGATTTCCTCAGCCGGTATAATGCACCCATAGTCGGGTGCCCACCAACTGAGAGCGTAGTCGATTCCCTCCTCACACTTCAGGGAGCATCTAACGGAGTCTGCCCGAGTGTCACCGCGAGCAACCCAGAGCAAACAATACTGGGTCGAAGAGTTCCAGGTTCAGCAATCCGATCTCGACTACCTCTATAGCGTATTGCTGGAACAAGAGACGCCCCTTACCGCCGACGAGATGGCACTGGTGTTGATGCGCCATCGTGTTGAACAGGAGTCGCAGGCCCCCGCGCGGCGGGGCGGGAGTGACCAATACCAGCCGACCGGAACCTATCAGGTGGGGGACGAGCTGTCATTTCCCTCAGTTGGATATGCCCGAGGAAAGGTCATCGAGATCCGCCCCGGCGATAATCCGTACTACGGCAGCTATATGGTTCTGCGCGTCAGCTTTGCGAGCGGCAAAGTGCTGGAGTTTGCCAGTGGCCTCGCCCCCGAGCATGTTGAATGGACGGAGCAATTGGTCGAAGAGGAAGAGTCAACTTACCTCTCCCCAGAGGAATTATTCATTGAGTATGGGGGCGAAGTGGCCGATGCCATTGAACGAGAGCTGGAGCAGCACGACGATCTCGTGCGTCTCGCAGGACGTTGGTTTCCTCGCTCGTTGCTGGCCAATATCAATAGCGGACACCTGAACCTCGCCGAGGCCATTCTTGATATGCATGGTGGCGGCCCGATGACCACTCGTGAGATTATGGAACAGGTTGGGATGCTCGGGGGGGTTAATGAACGCCTGGCGGAGTTTTCGTTGAATTATGGGATGCAGGGAGATAGCCGCTTCGACGAAGTGGGACCGGCGGGCCAAGTCCTGTGGTTTCTGGCCCGCATGGAGCCTGAGGGGGTCCAGCACCCCCCTGTGCGCCTGGCTTATGAACCGATCCCGTCCGATCCTGAACTCCTCACATCCGACCTGCGCCTCCTTGAAGCTGAAATTGGGGACGAGCACTCTAACCTGCCTGCCGCGCGCACTGGGCAACCCCAGGCAGTCACGGTTACCTTAATATATCCTCATCGGCGTTCCGGGACGCTACCGCTTTCGCCCCTTCTCCGAAGCATGTTCCCAACGGCATATCAATCGCCGCGCGTTCGCTTTACAATCGTCGATGCAGAAGGCGGGCAGGAATACCCTGCCTGGGTGGTGCGTCCTGAAGGGTACGTCTATGGTCTTGGCGATCTATTCGACCGGTATGATGTTCCTGTAGGCAGTTACGTGACCATTCAACGCACCCCAGACCCGGGCCGCGTGCTGATCAACCTACACTTGCATAAACCTCGCAAGGAATGGGTGCGGAGTGCTCGTGTGGAGAACAATCGGCTCCGCTTTGAGAACGTGCAGCGCCCCGTTGGTACGGATTACGATGATCTGATGGTGATTGATGTGCCTGACCCGGACGCGATAGATATGCTCTGGCGGAGATTATCTGAGCGCGGTATTCCGCTTGAGCAGATCATGGTAGATGTGATGCGCGAATTGTCTGCTTCCAGTCCGCAGGGCCATGTTCACGCGAAGACTCTGTACAGCGCTATCAACCTGATCCGCCGAAGCCCCCCTGGCCCCATCTTTGCGCGCTTGGTGGCGCTGCCCCAGTTCGGGCATGTTGGGGGAGCCTACTGGCGGTTGAGTGATAGGGAAGCTGTGCCCTGATCCTGTTGTCCGTTTTATGAGAGGTTAGAGCGCTGTGCCACGCCCGATGGCTCCCAGCGGCTTCGTGAAACCCACGCTGGATACTCGATTTCACATTGACTATGAGTGGTGGGAACGCTCCAGCCACGATCTTGCTCTGTACATGGTGGGGCATCTGTGTGCAGAGCACAAAGAACAGTTTGCCACCAATCCCCCGGAAGAAGCGCAGATCGACTGGATCGATCCGCAGACCGGACAGGTTCTGCGCGTGGATCCGCTCCGCTACACACTTTTGACGCATTGCTGTCACCAGCCAGATTTCATCAGCGGGCGTACATCCCTGGTCGATTCGGTTTTCCGGGCACTCCTCGCTGCTGGCAACCGGCCCATGACTCCTGTAGAACTGGCTGAACGTACAGGGCGGCCAGCAGAAACTATTCTCCGCACGCTCTCCGGGGAAGAAGTTTACAGGGGCCTCCGTCCCTTTATCGAAGATACATAACCGTTTCCCCCCGACGCTTGACGCTGGGACTGCACTTCGCTAGAATGCGCGTGTGGCCCCTGTAGCTCAGTGGACAGAGCAGCAGCCTTCTAAGCTGACGGCCGCAGGTTCGAGTCCTGCCAGGGGCATTCCCCTGCTTTTCCAACTGTTTGCCGATGGTGTGCCTCCAGAGTGTGCTGTGCCTGCACTGATGCTATAATCATCCAATAAAGACAACAATCATTACATATATTGTGGGTGTGGGATATTTGATGCGCCTGCTTGCAGTCGATGTTGGCACGGGTACGCAAGATATTCTTCTGTACGATACGGCACTTCAGCCAGAGAACTGCTTCAAGCTGGTTATGCCGTCGCCGACGATGATTGTGGCCCAAAGAGTCAGGGCGGCAACTCAGGCAGGCCAGGGCCTTCTGCTACGCGGTGTGACAATGGGCGGGGGGCCATGTCATTGGGCGGTGCGGGAGCATCTGGAGGCAGGCAACAAGGTCTATGCCACCCCTCCGGCGGCACGGACGTTCGACGACAATCTTGAGATCGTTCAAGAGATGGGCATCCAGCTCGTTGATGAGGACGAAGCTGCCCGGCTTGCGCGATCCCGCGCCGATCTAGTCGTGCTGGATCTACGCGACTTCGATTATCAAGTCCTGACACGGACCTTTGAGCAGTTTGGCCTGACTCTCGCCCCGGATGGGGTGGCAGTCGCTGTGTTCGATCATGGGGCTTCACCTCCAGACGTGTCTGATCGGCAGTTCCGTTTTGACTATCTGGATCGTCGGCTTCGAGCCTCTAACCATCTATCTGCATTTGCATTCCCCGCCGCGCAGATTCCTCCGATCATGACCCGGCTCCAAGCGGTGGCGGACAGCGCGCTGGCAACAGGGCTGCCCGACGATATACCCCTGTTGATCATGGATACGGCTCCTGCTGCGGTGCTGGGCGCGACGCTGGACCCCCATGTCGGGGAGCGGGATCAGGTGATCGTAGTCAATGTGGGAAATTTCCACACGCTGGCGTTCCGTCTCAGCCGGAGTGGGGTGGGGGGGATGTTTGAGCATCATACTGGCTTTCTCAACACACACATACTTGATGAGTTGATCCGGTCTCTGGCAGAATCAACTCTCCGGCACGAAGATGTATTTGGGAAGCATGGGCATGGTGCTCTTCTCTACGAAAAGGAGCCTGTTCCGTTGGATATGGTTGCTGTGACCGGCCCTCGCCGACGTATGATGGCGCAGTCCACCCATCCGGTTTATTTCGCTGTCCCCTATGGTGATATGATGATTGCCGGATGCTTTGGTCTGGTGCGCGCCTGGGCGGATATCTATCCCCATGACCGTGAACAGTTACTGGAAAGCTTGACTGGAGCCGAGCGAGGCGCGCCGTGGGATGTGATCTAGAGTCAACAGCCGCGTATCCAGCCCATGACGATGTTCTTGCGGATTACTGGGCAGCCTTAAAGGAGGCTGCATTCTATATCCACCCTGATGGTGGATACCTCCGCATCGAAGGCCCTGATCGGGTCGATTTCCTTCAACGGCAAACGACCAATGACCTGCGCCGACTGACCGCCGGGCTTGCCCTGAGCACGGTGTTGACATCGGCCACAGCTCGCATTCTTGACGTGTTGGTGCTGATTGCTGCTGACGACGGCCTGGAGGCTGTGACGCTGCCAGGGCGTGCTGCTGCCACCGCTCTGTTTTTGCAGAGTCGTATTTTCTTCATGGATAAGGTAGCTGTGAAGGACACAAGCCACGAGGTGGCGCAGTTCTTGCTCATGGGTCCTCAGGCCCCTGCCATTCTCCACGCACTCGGGGCGGATCGCGTGCCGGATGTCAGCCAGGTTGCTCAAACCGAGCTGGGAGGTCTACCGGTGTGGATTATCGGGGGCGGTGGATTTTCCGGCCCTGCCTATCTCTTGCTGGTGCCTCAACAATTGAGCGGGCCTATCAACGACTCGCTAGTACTTCAGGGCGCCAAGCGACTATCCTCGGAGAATTACGATGTGCTACGGATTGAGTCGGGGCAACCAGGCCCCGCCCATGAGTTAACTGAGGATTACACTCCGCTGGAGATGAACCTGGCCTCGGCGATTTCGGGCACCAAAGGATGTTACACAGGCCAGGAGGTCATCGCCCGGCAGTTGGCTTACGATAAGGTAACCAAGCGACTGGTCGGGCTGCGTCTCGCTGAGCGCGTCGAGCCAGGTGCGGAGGTTCGAGTGGGGAAGCGGAATCAGGGCAGAATCACCTCCGTCGCTATATCTCCCCGCTTTGGCGCCATTGCGCTGGCTGTACTTAAAAGGCCCTATTACCGCGAGGGGGTTGAGGTTGTGGTGGCCTCGCCAGGAGGGGTGATCGAGGGCACTGTTCAGGCATTGCCCTTTGGATGATCCGGTGCCGCTATTGGGCTAGGCTTAGAAACAGTGCTCCCAATATCAGCACGACAAAGGGCAGTGGTATTAGGAAGAGGTAGGCGAAGTACTTGCTGTCGAATCTCAGGTGCATGTAGAACAGAGCCACCAACAGCACCTTGAATGTCATGAAGGCGAGCAGGCTGGCGGTCACGATGCCGCGCGGAATGGGCAGATAAGTGATGCCGACCTCGATCATGGTGAGCACGAACAGGCCAACAAACACGAGTAGATAATTGGGCCGGTGGTGAGCGGCTGGCGCACTTTCCTCAGGGTGTGACACAGTTGCGATTCCTCCTCCTGTACGGCCTGGCTCTCTCTCAGATCAGGTAGATGATTGTAAACAAAACGATCCACACAATATCCACGAAGTGCCAGTAAAGCCCAAAGACCTCGTAACCTGAATAGTTGTGCGCGGTGAAATCGCCGCGGAATGCCTTGGCGATGACGAAAAGCAGCCACAGTAGGCCGACGATCACATGCATCCCATGGAAGCCCGTCATGACAAAGAAGGTCGTGCCGAAGGTATTGGTTGTCGGCGTGATCTGCTCGCGGAGCAGGGTGCTCCACTCGATCCCCTGAATGCTGACGAACGTGGCGCCGAGCACGAATGTTGCAAACAGCAGCGCGATGAAGCGGTTCTGCTTCCCATCCAATAGCGAGTCCAGGCCCATGGCCACGCTGAAACTGCTGGTCAACAGGATGAAAGTGTTGGCTGCGACGAGGATGAGGCTCTCCGTAAGGGGGCGCTTATCAATGCTGGTGATCAGCCCTTGGCTCCGGAAGAACAGGAATGCCCCGATCAGGGCGGAGAAGAAGATCACCTCTGAGGCCAGGAAGGACCACATGCCCAGTTTGGTATGGCCGAGTCCCAGGCTCGGCGCTACCTCGGTGCGCCCAGCCGCCATAATCGCCTCGCTCAGCGGTGAGGGGACGGGCGCTGCGGGGGCGGTGGCGGTCATGGGGCGGAAGTCAGGCTCTGGAGCAGCCACATAAGGCCCAGCGGGGTGCGCTCGCGCAGAGCGCATCGCGCGATCTGCGCTGTACAACGTGACCGCAATGCCCGCTGCTGTTCCAATGATGAGCAGCAGGGCTGCCCCGCTCACCACAGCGAAGATCAATCCAGGTTCCAGTGCCAACGGGAATGCCTCCTATCGTACGTAACGAGGCTTGGAGTTCTAGCCCCGGCTGAATGCCCACAGGGCGACGCCAATTGCCAGCAACGCCAGTCCCACGAAGAACAGAGACAGGTTCAGCAGGCCAACTAGCGTGAATGTGATACCCCCAGCAACCATAATAGGCGCAATGCTAGGTGGGGGAAGGTGAATCTCTTCGTGCTCGGAAGATGGCTGCTCCATCAACGTGATTCCCTCGCTATCGTTTGGCTTAGTCAATCCTGAGAGCTGCCGGATTGCAATCGTAGCCGCGC
>Ga0129299_1000261_pt1 | contig 32221 bp, 20 predicted proteins | sample ConPoolayeCmetaG_FD_94477 | JGI IMG/M metagenome (GOLD analysis project Ga0129299, IMG submission 94477) | Hot spring microbial mat communities from California, USA to study Microbial Dark Matter (Phase II) - Cone Pool mat layer C metaG ...
ACAGGCTTGGCATTATTTGTCGGCCAGAGCCGCCAGGCCGGGCAACGTCTTGCCCTCCAACATTTCCAGTGAAGCGCCGCCGCCCGTTGAAATGTGTGTCATTTTGTCGGCCAGGCCGGCCTGCTGGATGGCGGCCACCGAATCGCCACCACCGATGATTGTTATCGCGCCGCTTATCGCGCCGCTTATCGCGCTGCTTTCGGCCAGCATTTCGGCAATGGCGACCGTCCCTTTGGCAAAGGGGGGCATCTCGAACACCCCCATTGGGCCGTTCCAGACCACCATTTTGGCCCCGGCGATCTTGGATTTGAACAGTTCAATCGTTTGGGGGCCAATGTCCAGCATCCGCCATCCCGCGCCGATTTCGTTCACGGCCGCGATTCGGGTGTGGGCATCGGCGGCAAAGGCGTCGGCCAGCACGCCGTCGACCGGCAAGATCAGCTTGTTGCCACCGAGGGCCATCAATTCTTTGGCCACTTCGATGCTTTCCGGCTCGACCAGCGAATCGCCCATTTCGTAGCCTTGGGCGGCCAAAAAAGTGTTGGCCATGCCGCCGCCGATCAACAGCCAGTCGACTTTGGCCAACAGATTGCGGATCACGCCGATTTTGTCCGAAATTTTGGCCCCGCCGATGATCGCCACGTAGGGCCGTTCTGGATTTTCGATGGCCTTGCTCAGGAACTCGATCTCTTTTTCCATCAAGAATCCGGCCACGGCCGGCAAATAACGGGCCACCCCTTCGGTTGATGAATGGGCGCGGTGAGCTGCGCCAAACGCATCGTTGACGTACAAATCGCCCAATTTGGCCAACCCTTCGGCAATGGTCAGATCGTTTTTGCTCTCTCCCTTGTAAAAGCGGGTGTTTTCGAGCATCAACACCTCACCCGGTTTGAGCGCGGCGGCCATGGCTTCCACTTCCGGCCCGATGCAATCGGGGGCCATCTTGACCTCGCGTCCTAGCAATTCGCTCAAGCGCGCGGCGACCGGTTTGAGGCTGTATGCTTCCTCAAAGCCGGTTCCTGCCGGCCGTCCCAGGTGCGACATCAGCACCAACGCGGCGCCGTGGTCGAGCAAAAATTTCAATGTGGGCAGCGCCGCGGTGATGCGCGTGTCGTCGGTGATGACGCCGTTTTTGATCGGCACGTTAAAGTCTACGCGCACCAGCACGCGCTTGCCCTGAACCTCCACATCGCGAATCGTCTTTTTGTTCATCGCTCCTCCTTCTTGCCAGAAAAAAGGGGCAAAGCAAGGGATTGCCCGTGTTGAACCGGCGCATTCCTGCTTTTGCCCCCGCCGATCACGAGTCGTTCCTCACTTCGAACCTGGCCTATCGAAAAACCGTATGAGCGGCATCCCTATGTCGCTTGTGCCGACGCATAGGGATGCGTCGGTTACGGTTTTCGGATGGACACTTAGAGGATTTCGTTGCCGTCCTCGTCATAGCTGATGAAATAGATCAGATCGGCGCAGCGGTTCGAGTAGCCCCATTCGTTGTCGTACCACGAGAGCACCTTGACCAGATCGCCGCCGATGACCATCGTCGAGGGCGCATCGACGATCGAAGAACGGGGATCGCCCTTGAAATCGACGCTGACCAGGGGTTCTTCGCAATAGCCGAGGATGCCTTCCATTTCTTCGCTTTCTGAGGCGGCCTTGAAGGCGGCGTTGACCTCGGCGACTGTGGTCGGCTTGTTGACCTTGACCACCAGGTCGACCACCGAAACGGTTGGCGTCGGCACACGGATGGCCAGCCCGTCCAGCTTGCCTTTCAGTTCGGGCAACACTTCGCCGATGGCCGAGGCGGCGCCGGTGCTGGTGGGGATCATGCTCAGCGCGGCCGCGCGAGCACGACGCAAGTCTTTGTGCGGCAAGTCGAGAATCTGCTGGTCGTTGGTGTACGAGTGGACGGTGGTCATGGTGCCGTATTGAATGCCGAACTTGTCGTTCAGCACTTTGGCGATGGGGGCCAGACAGTTGGTGGTGCATGAGGCGTTCGAGATGATGTGATGGTTCTCGGGATCGTACTTGTCTTCGTTGACGCCCAGAACGAGGGTGAGGTCTTGCCCTTTGGAGGGGGCGGTGATGATCACCTTTTTCGCCCCGGCGGTGAGGTGTCCGCCGGCGGTTGCCCGATCGCGGAACAGGCCGGTTGATTCAATGACCACCTGAACGCCCAGGTCTTTCCAGGGCAGCTCGGCCGGGCCGAGTTTGCCGCCGATCACTTTGATCCGACGTTCGTATTCCTCGTCGTCGAAATCTTGCCATGAAACGATGATGTCATCACCCTCCACGTTGACTTCGCCGGGGAACGCGCCATAGTTCGAGTCGTACTTGAACAGATGTGCCAAAGTCTTGGCATCAACAATATCGTGGACGGCCACGACTTCGATTTCTTCTGGATAATTCTCCAGGCAAGCTTTGAGTACCTGCCGCCCGATGCGGCCAAACCCATTAATACCAACTTTGACTGCCATTTTATCCCTCCTTGGAATTAAGTCGATTGGTCAAATTTGACGGTCTTATTATATGCGCTTTTGAAGAACAAGTCAATCACGAAAGACCCTAAAGGTCTGATAGACCTTTAGGGTCTTGTGTCCGAACTAGGCTCCAAACTTGGTCAGCCGGCCGGCATAGCCCATTGCCAGCGGCAGCAGGTCAACGTGACGCAGGTGGCCCAGCCCGCCGTGCATGCAGGCGCGTTCGCCAAAGCTCTTTACGTCGTCTGGACAGATGTCGTTGGCCCACAGGAGCACCGGCAATTCGTGCCAGCTGTGGCTCTTGAGCTTGGCCGGGGTTGAATGATCGCCGGTGATGAGGATCACATCTGGCTTGAGGGCCAAAATTTCGGGCAACAGGGCATCGGTTTCTTCGATGATGTGGACGCGACCTTCAAAGTTGCCGTCTTCGCCATAGCTGTCGGTCTTTTTGACATGGAAGAAAAAGAAATCGTATTTCTCCCAATGCGCTTTCAGCGTTTCTACCTCTGAGGCGATGGTGTCGCCGGTTGGCAGCACGTCCATGCCGACCAGTCTGGCGATGCCGCGATACATCGGGTAGGTGGCGATGGCGGCAGCCTTCCAGCCATAGATTTCCTCCATCTTGGGCAGGCCGGGGTCTTGGGCGATGCCGCGCAAGTTGCAGCCGTTGGCGGGATGTTCGTTGGCCAGTACCCGGCGTGCCTGGGCCATCCATTCGTTGAACAGGTCGGCGGTGTGCTGGGCTTCGGGCCGCAGGGCTTCGATTTTCAGCGGTGCTTTGCCGAGGACCTGGGGATCGGTTTCGGTCAACCCGTCGGCCAGGCCGGGGCCGCGCATCACCACGACAAAGCGGTATTCTTTGACCGGTTCGACAAAGACCTCTACCCCGGGCAATTTGATGGAGCGCAGTTTTTCGACCAGTTTGGCGCCGATTTCGCTCGAAATGCGCCCGGCACGGCGGTCGATGATCAGTCCGTTGGAGTCAAGGGTGCAAAAGTTGCCCCGCGCGGCCACATCGCCGCTTTTCAACTCAAAGCCGATGCCCAGTGCCTCCATCACTCCCCGTCCGATCTGGTATTTGATCGGGTCGTAGCCGAACAAGGCCGTATGTCCAGGCCCACTGCCGGGGGTCACCCCGGGTGCAACAGGCGTGCTCAGTCCACAGATGCCGTGCGTAGCCAACAGATCGAGGTTGGGGGTATGGGCGCTTTCCAGCTCGGTTTTGCCATCCGGCGTCAACGGCAACCCGCCCAGGCCGTCCATGACCAACAGGATGATTTTGCTTTTGCTTTCGATATGGAGTTCTTTCATCAATTCCAGGTAATCCATTTTGTCCTCCGCACAGAAAAATTTGCAGGTCAGGCAGATTATAGCAGGGAAACGGTCAAATCGCAACCACCCCTTGCCGGTCAACCTTGATTGACCAAATAAAGCCTTGTGTGTATAATGACTACCGATGACCTTGTTGGTCGAAAGGAAAGCGGGGCCGGTTATGAGCGCGGTAGATGAGATCAAGGCCCGTCTCGACATCGTTGACGTGATTTCGAGCTATGTCCAACTCCAGCGGGCCGGGCGCAACTACAAAGCTCTTTGTCCTTTTCATGCGGAAAAGACACCCTCTTTTATTGTCTTTCCTGAGACGCAAACCTGGCACTGCTTTGGCGCTTGTGGCACCGGCGGCGACCTTTTTTCTTTTGTGATGAAATATGAGAACCTGGACTTTGGCGAGGCGCTCAAAACATTGGCCCAACGGGCCGGTGTCACCCTTGAAACGCCACGTCAGGGCGATTTGCGGCAACAAAAGCACCTTGAAAAACTGTACGAGATCCATGCTGCCGCGGCTGATTATTTTAACAAACTGCTCCTCGAAAGCCCCTATGGACAACCCGGACGCGATTATGTCGCGCGGCGCGGACTGAACGAAGAAACGATCCGGCGCTTTCAATTGGGCTATGCCCGCGACGAATGGCGGGCGTTGAGCGACCATTTGCTGGCGCGCGGATACGAGCGACAAGATTTGCTCGAATGCGGTCTGATCATCCCGCGCGAGGACGGTGGCTTTTACGACCGCTTTCGCGGTCGCCTGATCATTCCCATCCGTGACATCCGCGGCCGGGTGATCGGCTTTGGCGGCCGGGTGATCGGCCAGGGCGAACCGAAATATATGAACTCACCGCAAACGCCCTTGTTCGACAAAAGCCACGTCCTTTTTGGCATCGACATGGCCAAAGGGGCCATCCGGGCGCGAAATCAGGTGGTGATCGTCGAAGGTTACATGGATGTGCTTCAGGCCCATCAGGCCGGCATCGGCAACGTGGTCGCCTCGCTGGGCACTGCCTTGACCGAGCATCAGCTCAACCTGCTCAAAAACATGACCAAAACCTACATTCTTGCTCTTGACCCAGACGCTGCCGGTGATCAGGGCACCTTGCGTGGGTTGGCCGTGGCCCGTCATACGTTGGACAAGGCCGTGCCGATTGTCACCTCGCGGGGATGGATCCGATACGAGAGTCGCCTCGATGCGGATATCCGCATTATGACCCTGCCGGAAGGTCAGGACCCAGACGATTTGATCCGCGAATCGCCAGACCGATGGGATGAACTGATCGCCGCGGCCGTGCCGGTGGTCGACTATTATTTTGATGTCAACACGGCCGACCTGGACATGCGTACGGCGAAGGGCAAGTCGGAAGCGGTGCGCCGACTGGTGCCGATTTTGTTTGAAATTTCAGATCAGGTTCAGCAAACGCATTACATCCAAAAGCTGGCCCGGCTGGTGCGCATGGAAGAGCCGGACATTCGACGGCAACTTCAGGCCTACGGGCAAACTCAACGTCAGCGGCCAAACGAACGTGTCGATATCGAACCGGAAACTGAGCCGTTTGCTCAAAGAACTTTTACGCTGGAAGAACAATGTCTCTCCACCTTGCTGCGCCGTCCGCAGTGGCTGGACAAGGCCAACAAATTGCTGACCGATCTTGCCTTACGGCCTTTGCAGGAAGACGATTTTGGCCGTCCCGAAAATCGCGCACTCTTTGCCGCCTGGCAGCGCATCCCCGAAGGCACCGATTGGGCAGGGTGGGTTGCCCAATTGCCGCCTCAGTTGCAAAATTGGGTGGACTTGATACTGGATAACAGCCCGGAAATTCAAGATTCGGCCGTCGAACTGGCCGAGCGCGATTTTGAACGCAGCATTTTGGACTTGCGCCGCAGAAACATAGACCGGATGATCCAAAATATTCAGCTATTACAATCCGAGTCGTTGGAGCAGGGGGATGCCAAAGCCGCCGAGTATCATGCGATGGTCTTGGCCCTGAAACGAGATCGGCTTGGCCTTGACCGTGCCCTGCTCGAAAACACGGCCTGGGGAAAACGCCAAAAGCGCGAGCGAGTCGCCTGAGTACAGGTATGCAGACCGATTTTATCGATTCCGACACCAACGACATATTGGAAGAGCTTCAGCAACTTCCGCAAGTCAAAGCGCTGATCGCCAAGGCCACGGCCCAAAAGCAGATTTCGGCCGACGACATTTTGGCCATCCTGCCCGAAGAAGACTTTGACGAAAAGCAGGTCGATGCCTTGCATCGTCACCTGATCTCGTTGGGCGTATCTGTCCTCAACGGTGAGGAAGGGCCAGAGGAAGAGCCAGAACCGGCCGATTTAGACCTGTTTTCGATTGAAAGCGAGCTGGAGCACGACTGGGAAACGCTTGCCGAATTGGTGCCTGCCGAATTGACCGGCGATCCGGTGCGGATGTACCTGCGCGAGATCGGGCGCGTGCCGCTGCTTGACCCCATCGAAGAAATGTGGCTGACCATGCGCGTCAGCGCAGCTCAGTATATCGTCACCCTGTTGGAAAAACCTTCTCCGCAACAGCGCTATGCCGTTCGCCTATGGCGCGATCAGCTCGAGATGTTCAAGATCGAGCCGCATGCTCTGCCCGAGCGGATCGTTCCGCCTGAAGGGCTTGATTACACCGTCATGGTTGGCGTTTTGCTCGAACAATTGAGCACCGAATGGACGCTGTTCGATCGAGTCTGTTCGCGGATGAACGAAACGCCGCGTTCGTTGATCTCGGCCATCACGCCCGAAGTCATTGCCAACGCCTATGACACCTTTATCCAAAGCTGGAACGATTTGCTCAACGTGTGCCGAGGATTGAGGATTCAACCGCCCGATTTGACGCCGATCTTGAACGACGCGGCTTATCTAGAGCAAGGCATTGAGCGAACCTACTATTTGACACAATACGTGGCCGAGCAAATTCCCGGCGAGAGCGAAGAGGCCCAGGAACGTCGCAAAAACCTGAACGGTCAGCTCTTTAACCTCTATCGAGTGCTCTATATGATGCCGCCCACCACATTGGCCAACCTGAGTGCCTACCACCGTCAAAACCGAGATTTTCCCACCAAAGCCGTGTTTATGGCCCAACTGGTCGATCTGGACGATGCCGTCCAGCACATTTTGGATATGTTTAACTATGCTTACGAAGCTCGACAAACATTGATCCGCTCCAATTTGCGGTTGGTGGTCAGTGTGGCCAAGCGGTATATGGGACGTGGCATCTCTTTTCTCGATCTGATTCAAGAGGGCAATATCGGCTTGTTGCGTGCGGTGGAAAAGTTTGATTATACCAAGGGCTACCGCTTTAGCACCTACGCCACCTGGTGGATCCGTCAGGCCATCAGCCGGGCGATCGCCGATCAGGCCCGCACGATCCGCATTCCGGTGCATATGGTTGAAACGATCAACCGGCTGATGCGCACGCAACGCCGGTTGACTCAGGAGCTGGGGCGTGAGGCGACCGCCGAAGAGATCGCCATCGAAATGGGGATGCTGAGCAAAGAAGACATGCGCGCCATCGAAGTCAGCGAACAAGAAGGGCTGCCGCTGCCGACGGCGGTCAAACGGCATATCAAACGCGCGGCCAACAAAGTGCGACGGATCATCCGCATTTCGCAAGAGCCGGTGTCGATCGATATGCCTGTTGGCACCGAAGACAACAGTTCATTGGGCGATTTCATCCCCGACGAGTCGATGCCGTTGCCTTCCGAGGCCGCCTCCGACGAATTGCTCCGCGAGCATATCCGTGGCGTACTCGATCAACTGAGCCGTCGGGAGCGCGATGTGCTGGAAATGCGCTTTGGCCTCCGAGATGGCCAGGCGCACACCTTGGAAGAGGTCGGCCAGGCCTTTGGCGTTACCCGCGAACGCATCCGCCAGATCGAGGCCAAAGCTTTGCGCAAACTGCGTCACCCGGTGCGCAGCCGCAAGTTGCGCGACTATCTCAACGAATAGCGACTTGACGAATTCTCAAAACCGGATATAATAAGGACCGTAGCCAGAAATTCCTCGATAGCTCAATGGCAGAGCGACCGGCTGTTAACCGGTTGGTTGCAGGTTCGAGTCCTGCTCGAGGAGCCTGCGGAATTTAATAAAATCTCGTCGCCACGTTCCGTCATCGGGCATTTACCGGGCATTCCCAGGGCATTCATTGCAAACTCTAGGCGAGCAGCCGGAGTGGAACCTTGCGGCGGAACGTTCCGGCTAAAGCCTCGGCTCCGTAACTGAATTGAGGTTCGTTTCGGTAGGCTCAAAAAACTCGTCCGTGTTTTCACAGCACGGACGAGTTTTTTTGTCGCGTTGGTGAGAATGAATTTTTGTGACCATTTCGGGCACGGTCTGGAGACCAGTCCGAGCCGGGGGATTACAAATTTTTGCTACGTTTTGTAACTGCCTGCCCATGCCAAAGTCGCCCTTTTTGGGCCTTCGGCCTGCGCCGACCGCTGTTTCTGCGTCGGCGCAGGCCGACGCCTGGCGCCGCATACGCCCACAAAGGCCGATTTCTAATCGGCGCAAGGCGGCAGGCAGCCGGGTAGGTAATTACGTTTTTCTTTTTCGGGAGGTGACCCTTTTCGTACGCCGGGGTTCCTTTTTCTCTTTGGGTTCGACAAGGCGGGCCAGCAAGATGCCGAAAAAGTAAAGGGCTAGCAAAGGAGCCATCACAATGCCCATGTTAAACGGGTCGGGCGTGGGGGTGATCAAGGCGGCTAACACGGCAATGCCGATCACGGCAAAGCGCCAAACGGCAAAGAATTGTTTGTATGTCACCACACCCAGTCGGGCCAGAAATGCCATGATCAGCGGGGTCTCAAAACTGACTCCTACCCAAAAGATCAGATTGAGCAAAAAAGGCAGGTATTTAGAAACCTCCCACTTTTGCTCCACCACTCCGCTGCCAAAACGCAAGGTCCAGGCAAAGCCGAGCAAAAAGGGAACTGCCGCCGGCGCCATCACAAAGTAGGCAAAAGCTGCCCCCCCGATGAACAAAATCGTCGCGCTGGGGATGATCACCAAGAGCGCGCGTCGCTCGGCGCGGGTCAGGCCGGGCAACACATAGTGCAGAATTTGATACACAATATAGGGCATGGCGATGATCGCCCCGCTGAACAGCGAAATTTTCATAAACAGGCCGATCATCATCGTCGGTTCGGTGTTGATGATCTCGGATGTGGCGTTGTAGCGTTTGTTATACTCTTCTACCGCTCTGCTCAACGGCAACAGAATCCAGTCGAAAATCTTGTTGGCAAAGAAAAAGCTCGCCGCACCGCAGATGACCATCGCCAAAGCAATGCGCACCAGGTGATCTTTGAGATCCATCAGGTGTTCAAGCAAAGTCATCATCTTTTGATTTTCAATGTCATCCTGGACTTGTTCAGCCATGCTCACCTCTGGTCGGTGTTTGGGTAACCAGTGCCGTCTTGAGCAGCATTTCGGCGCGCAACGCTTCAATTGCTTTTTTCAGCGATTTGATTTCTTCTTGTAACGAGGTCACTTGCCGATTCAATTCGGCGATGTGAGTCTGTGCGCCGTCGTCGGTCGTAACCCTGGCCGGCGCGGTGACCTGTGCCCCAACCGTCGTCGGCGTTGTCGGAGGCTGGGTTGCTGAGGAAACCGGCGTTTCTTTGGGTTTGCCTTTCAATTCCTCCTGGATCAGGTTGTGAATGCGCGTCCACTCGTCTTCGGCTTCTGCGGAGCTTGCTGGCGACGTTGGCGGTTGGGGTGGGGCTTCCGGCGGTGGCGACGGGGCAGGAGGTGGGGTCACCAGCGTTTCCAGGTCTTCGACCGGTTCGCCAGCCATTTGTCGACGCATTCGCTCCATGATTTGCGCCGTCCGGTCAAATGCTGTGGACACCTGGGATTTTTCACCGCTCGCCTGAACGACCCGCGAGCCACCCAACGTGGGCGTGCCAACCGTTTCACCGGGCGTGGTGGGGCCGGAAACCGGTTGTCTGGTTTCAGTTTGCACGGCATCGGGCCGGGCCGGGGGCGTCTCGGTTGGCGGGGTGGTTGTTCCGGTCAAGGTTTTGCGCCACTCGGCTTGAGCCTGCTTGATTTGAGTCCGTGGATCGACCTCGGTGGGTTCTGGCAAAGGCGGTTGTTGTGCCGAAAGGGGAGGGGCAGGCTGTTCTACGCCTGCAGTGACGCCGGTGTTGGCCAGGCGGGCCTGCACATCGGCTAAAATGGCCTGTGTTTTTTCAATGGCTCGTTGTTCGCCGCGCGCTTTTTGTTCGGCCTCTTGAAGTTGGCGTTGGCGTTCTTCTTCCTTGGCCGCAGCCGCCAACTCATCCAGCGACATACGCGAGCCGCTCACCGTCTGTTTGACTTCTTCCAGGCTTTCGCTGACATCACTTTGGGCTGCGCGCATCGATTCGGCAATCTGGCGTTGTGCGGCGGCGATCTCGTTACGGATGACGCGCACTTCTTCGACGGCTTCGTGGATGGCCAGGGCTTCTTCGCGCCATTGATTCATAAAGAGTTTGGACTGATAGGTGAGTTTGCCTAGCCATTGGCCCAACTTGGCGCCCATCTGCGGCAATCGTTCCGGGCCGAAAAACAAAAGCGCCATGATGGCGAGCATGAAAAATTCACCAACTCCCAGGTTATCGAACATAATTTTCCCTTAACGATTCTTGTTCGTTTTTAAAGACGTGTTTCGGCGCTGTTTTTCGGGGCGAATTTCGGCCACGTGTTGGGCAAACAAGGTGCCCAGCACGCCGTTGACAAACCTTGGTGAACTGTCGCTGCCGAAGGCTTTGGCCAGCTCAACCGCTTCGTTGATGGCTACTTTGGGGGGCGTTCGGCCGTCGATGAGCAATTCAAAGAGCGCGATCCGCAACACATTCCGGTCGACGATCGACATCTGCTCAACCGGCCATTCCGGCGCATAAGTGGCGATCAATTCGTCGAGGCGTGCCTGATGTTCTAAGACGCCTTGCACCAGCAACCGCATGAATGTTTCCCCTTCATCGGGCATTTCGTTTTCCTGAATGCGCTGCTGGAGCACGATACCGACCGGGTGATGAACGCAATCGATTTCATAAAGAGCCTGCAGTGCAACAATACGGGCTTGCCTGCGAACCTGCATCTGTGCCTCCATAGTCAAATGCGAGTCGACGACCACCTCGGGCGATCTCGCTCAGGCGAACGCCTCTAGACTTGGGCCGATGCAACGGCATCGTTCAATTCTGCGTTGGCGGATAATACACATCGGTAATGTGCACATTGATTGCGCGGACCCCTATGCCGGTGATCTCGGTCACGGCCCGCGCAACCTCTTGCTGAATTCGACGGGCCAGTTGGAGCATGGTCACCTGTGGCTCGACCACGACAAATAAATCGATGGTGATCTGGCCGTCATGCACCTGGATTTGAACGCCATCACCGACGCGGGTGTCCCCAAAAAAGCGGTTGACATCGCGTGTCCAGTTGGTGGTCATGGCGTGCACGCCCGGAATTTCTTGCACGCTCAACTGGACGATGGTCACCAACACTTCGGGCGCGATTGTGACTTGACCTGGTGCCTTATCGTTCACCGAAAACTCTCCTCATAGCATAGCCAGTATAGCGGAGGATCATTAGATTCTCATCAGAACATCGCCAGATGGTTCAAATTTTTGATCGCCGCCTCGGCCTGGGCGACAATCCGCTCGATCAGCTCGGCAACTGGGAGCACGTCATTGATCAATCCGCTGATCTGGCCGGCCATCACCGAGCCGTTGTCGACATCTCCTTCTTCGGCGGCCAGACGTAGCTTGCCTGTTCCAAAAGCGATCAACTCGTCGGTGCTAACCTCACCGGTTTTTTCCATCCGTGCAAACTCGCGGCTCATGCGGTTCTTGATGGTGCGCACCGGATGGGTCAGGGATGTGCCGGTGACGATTGTGGCCCGGTCGTTGGCCTCGATGATTTTTTGTTTATAATTAGGATGCACGGTGCATTCGGTCGTGCAAATAAAGCGTGTGCCCATTTGCACGCCAACTGCGCCCAAGGCCAGCGCAGCCACCAGTCCTCGCCCATCGGCGATGCCGCCGGCGGCAATGACCGGCACGCGAACCGCGTCGACCACCTGTGGAATCAACGGCAGGGTAGACACGTCACCGACATGGCCGCCCGACTCTTCCCCTTCGGCGATCATCCCATCGACGCCGTAACGTTCTAGCCGTTTGGCCAGGGCGACCGAAGAAACCAGGGGAAAGACTTGGACGCCGGCTGCTTTGAGTGCCTCGATGTACGGCCCCGGATTGCCTGCGCCGGTGGTGACCACCGGCACCCTTTTGTCGATGCAAACACGGACTATTTGATCGACATAGGGCGAAAAAAGCGGTAGGTTGACCCCAAAGGGGCGGTCGGTGGCCGCACGCACGCGGTCGATCTGATCGGCCACAAATGCTGGCGGTGCATTGCCGCTGCCGATGATGCCCAATGCGCCGGCATTGGACACTGCCGCCACCAGGGGGGCGGTGGAAACCCAGGCCATTCCTCCCTGGATGATGGGATACTTGATGTTGAGCAGGTCACAAAGTTGGGTATGGATCATAGTCGGATAACAACAAGGCCGTGCGAGCGTTGCAGACTGCACGGCCGTATGAGCTAAGCCCGTTGAGGTTGGATCACTTGCCTGCCGGGCCAGGTGAACTCGCTCTCCTCAGCGGCCGGTTAGGTCGGCCCGGCCGCTGAGGAGAAGAATTATTGCGCTTTTTTGACTTCGATAACCTGGATGTCACGATAGTAGCCACAAGATGGACACACGTGATGGGGCAGTGTTCTTGCTCTACAATGCGGACATTCGACCAGCGCACGGGGTTTGAGCCCATCGTTAGCGCGCCGACGGTCACGTCGCCCCGGTGAAACCCTTCGTTTCGGTACAGCAGCCACTTGACTTACTCCTCTAAGAATTAAACTCGCCCAAGCCGGATGGGATACGAGATGATTTTTCCAAGTTTGGTTGACACGAGCCTTTATTATAAGCAATTATGGCATTTGTGTCAAACCGAATTCTGGTTTGTTGCCTGTCGGCGTCGGTTCCACCAGCGCACGACCGCCTTGTTGATTTCGGCCACAACGGCCGGCACCAACATCAGGGGGGCCACTTCCAGCCAATCGCCGAAATCCAATGGCATGTTGTTAAAGACAACCGTGTTCAGGCCGGGGATGTATACTGTTGCCAACAGAACCAGAAAAGAACTCAGCACCGCCCATTGCATCGTCCGGTTGCTGAACAGGCCGATTTTGAACACCGAGTAGCGCTCAGAGCGGGAAGTATACGCACGGAACAGCTCAGAGGCCGACAGGGTGACAAAGGCGATCGTTTGGGCGTGTTTGAGCGCATCTTGGGCTGCTTCACCGGCGGCCGTCCAATAACCAAAGCGGTTCAGGCCGATCAAAAAGGCAGTCAACACCGACCCGGCGATGGCCACGGTCTGTACGATGGTGCCGCTGATCATCGGCCCGTTGATGATCGGTTCATTAACGCGGCGTGGCTTGAGGTCCATAATGTCGGGATCGCCCTTTTCCATGCCCAGGGCCAGGGCCGGTACGCCGTCGGTGACCAGGTTGAGCACCAGCAATTGCAGGGCGGTCAACGGCAAAGGCAGGTTCAAGATCATGGCGACAAAGAGGATCATGATCTCGCCCATGTTGCAGGAAAGCAGGTAATAGACAAACTTGCGGATGTTGGAGAAAATGACCCGTCCTTCTTCTACGGCGGCGACGATGGAGGCATAGTTGTCGTCGGTGAGCACCATGTCGGCGGTTTCTTTGGAGACGTCGGTGCCGGTGATGCCCATTGCCACCCCGATGCTGGCCCGTTTGAGCGCGGGCGCGTCGTTGACCCCGTCGCCGGTCATCGCCACGATATGGCCGCGCCGTTTGTGTGCATCGACGATGCGCACTTTGTGTTCCGGCGAAACGCGGGCATAGACCACCACATCGTTGACCATTTCGGCCAGTTGGTCGTCGGAAAGCCGGTCCAGTTCGTGGCCGGAGAGCACTTTTTTCTCCAAATCATCATCTTTGCGGAGCAATTCAAGTTCTTTGGCGATCGCTACGGCGGTATCTTCATAGTCGCCGGTGACCATAGCCGTTTTGATGCCGGCATGGCGCGCTTTGGCAATGGCCGGGCGCACTTCGGGCCGTGCCGGGTCGATCATGCCGACCAGCCCGATAAAGATCATGTTTTGTTCGAGTGTTTCGGCCGTTGGTTTGTCCGGCTTTTCATCCAATGGACGGTAGGCCACGCCGAGCACGCGCAGGGCGTTGGAGGCCAGTTCGCGGTTGACTTCCAGTGCGCGTGCCTGGCGTTCTGGCGTCAATGGGAAGACCTGTCCGTCAACGTAAATCCGGTCACACAAACTCAGCATCAAATCGGGCGCGCCTTTGACATAGGCCTCATAGCGGCCGTCTGGCAGCCGATGGATGGTGGACATACGTTTGCGCCGGGAATCAAAGGGCACTTCGTCTACGCGCGGATATTTCTTTTCGAGTTCGTTGCGCCATAGCCCGGCTTTGGCGGCTAATACCACCAGCGCTCCTTCGGTCGGATCGCCGATCATTTGCCATTTGTTCGCGTTGCCTGCCTCGCGCTCGAGTTGGGCGTCGTTGCATAACAGCACGGCCTGGAGCAATTTGGCCAACCCCGGATAGGTCTCGGTCGTTACCGGGTTGCCGTCCTCGCTAAATTCGCCGATCGGTTCATACCCGCGTCCGGAAACCTGAATCAGGGTGCTGTCAGCATAGACGGTCACCACGGTCATCTCGTTTTGGGTCAGCGTGCCGGTTTTGTCCGAGCAGATTGCTGTTGCCGAACCCAGCGTCTCCACGGCAGGCAGGCGACGGATCAAAGCATGCCGTTTGACCATTTCTTGCATGCCCAGCGCCAGACAGATGGTCACTACGGCGGGCAACCCTTCGGGCACGGCGGCGATGGCCAGACTGACGGCGATCATGAACATTTCGACCAGTGTCTCGAGTGAAGCCGTGAAATAGGCCGCCAGGCCTGCCGAGGTGATCAGGCTCAAGTCGGTGTCGCGGATAATGCCGATCACGCCGACCAGCGCACAGATGATCAACGCCGCGATGCCCAGCCACTTGCCCAGTTGTTCCAGTTTGATCTGCAATGGTGTAGGTTCTTCTTCGGTGGTTTGGATCAATTCGGCTATCCGGCCGATCTCGGTGCGCATGCCGGTGGCGACGACAATCCCCTTGCCACGCCCGTAGGTGACGGTGGTGCTCATGTAGCCGCAATTGCGCCGGTCGCCGATGCCGGCATCTTCGGGCACATCCAGGTCGGCATACTTTTCCACCGGCACCGATTCGCCGGTTAGCGAGGCTTCTTCGATGCGCAGGTTGACGGTTTCGACCAGCCGCACGTCGGCAGGAACATAGTTGCCTGTTTCCAGGATGACCAGATCACCCGGCACCAACTCGGCGGCCGGTATCACCTGCTGGCGGCCGTCGCGGATCACCGTGGCGTTCGGCGCGGCCATCTTTTTGAGCGAGGCCAACGCCTGTTCGGCGCGACCTTCTTGAACCAGCCCCAGCACGGCGTTCAAGATGACGATGGCCATGATCGCAATGGCGTCGATGAACTCGGTCACCGCGCCCGAATGGCGATATTCGTTCCAGCCGATGATCGCCGAGACGATTGCCGAAACGATCAGGATCATGATCAAAAAGTCGTTCAATTGCGCCCACAGGCGGGCCAGAAAGCTCGGACGAGGCTTCTCGGCCAGCTCGTTGGGGCCAAACTCGGCCCGACGCTGCGTGACCTGGGCAGATGATAGCCCATGTTGAAGGTCGGTCTCTAACCGGGCCGCGACTTGGGAAACAGATAGATTGTGCCATTTGATATGTGTTGACAACGCACCCTCCTGATAAATGGGAGATACTCGGGTACCCTCGTGCGGGTCAGGCGAAGAGGTTCGGAATCGGTTGGAATGGTGATCGGCTGCTAACCCGAAAAGGTACATTGCGGGTAATGCGATGAGAAAAATTTTACTATGGATTGGAAAAAAATCAAAATGGGTGTGTTGCCTGCCAGGCTGGCGTTTTCGGGAGTGGGGGTTCATTCGGGGGGCGGTTACGTTTTTCGGATAGGCGTACAAAACTTGCGCTAAAGCCTCAATTCCACTACCAGATATAGTTTGCTAGGGGCCTGCTAAGCTACAAGGCTGTCCTGGATAATTTGACGAAGTGAGGCAAGGTCCAGGTCTTTTTTGTCCAGAAAGGCGCAGGCTCCGGCTTCGAGGCCACGGTGATGGAACTCGCGATCCGGATAAGCGCTGATCAAGACGATGCGCGTGGTCGGCGAGAGCGCATGCAGGCGGCGGGTACATTGAATGCCATCCTCGTGGTCTAGCACAACGTCGATCAGGGCCAAATGGATGAGGGTGTGTTTAACCAACGCAAGTGCTTCAGATACGCTTGCTGCTTCATAGATGTACGCATGGTCGTAGGCCCGGGCAATCATCTGGCGCAAATGGGAGCGATAACGGGTATTGTCATCGACGATCAACAGGTTAATATGCGCATAATTGGTCACCAGGTCGTTGCTGCGCGTATCCGCTATGTTTCCGGGAGCAGCCAGCAGTTCCGGATGTTGCTCGATGTACAGGATTGCTTCCAGACGATTGCGCACATCCAATTGCCGATACAGGCGCGTCAGATGGTTCTCGATGGTTTTGGCGCTCAGCCCCAGTCGTTCGGCGATTTCCTGGTTGGTGCTGCCTTGCTTGAGCAAGATCAGGATGTCGCGTTGACGGGCGCTCAAGGTGAGCGGCAGCAAAGGGGCGTTTTCGCCTTTGACCAGTTTATCTACCAGCGGCCCTGAAATCCAGCGTTTTCCTTGCAACACCCACTCGACGGCCAGCGGCAGGTCGCTTAACGGCTGATCTTTGAGGTGATAGCCATGCGCGCCGGCAGCCAGCAGGCCGCGCACGTACATGATGTCGTCATAGGCGCTGATGATCAGAATTTTGAGGTCAGGGTAGGTGGCACAGATTTGGCGGGTCATGGCAATGGGGTCAAATTCGGGCATGGTGACATCGATCAGCGCCAGGTGCGGTGCAAAATTGCGCAACAACGTCAACAGCTCTGGGCCGTTGTTGGCTTCACCGACAATTTCGATATCGGGCAAGGCCTGGAGTGCGTTACGGATTCCTACACGGACAAGGGTATGATCATCGGCCAAGATAGTGCGGATCATGGTTTTTTATTATACCCTCAAAAGCGGTTAGGGGCAAACCCCTAATGCCCTATGGGGAAAGTCCTATCCTCAATCGGGGGAAAAAGCCGATTGTTTTGTAGCTGTTTTGTTGTACAATCAAGCGCGGGTTTTGTGGTATTGGGGTTATCGGCAGGCAGCACAATGCCGACCCAACAGAGACTCATTTGACGGAGAAGAGAAAGGAGGGTATAAAGGGAAGCACAGGTCTGTTATGTCATTCTCGTTTTTTTGTTCATCTTTAACATCAAAGGAGTAAGGACATGTCTCGTAAAACGCTGCGTTTGATTGTCACCCTGTTCGTCATTCTGGTGCTGGCTCTCAACATGTTTGGATGCCAGAAAAAATCTGCCAAGATCAAAGTCGGGCTTTCTTTCTCAGACTTTGCCACCGAACGCTGGAAGAACGAAGAAGTGCTGATGCGCAAACTGCTTGAGGAAAAGGGCTACGAGGTCATCTCTCAAGAAGCCAACCATGATGTCAAGCTGCAAAATGACCAGATCGACAACATGGTTACTCAAGGCGCCAAGGCCCTGATCATCGTGGCCGAAGATGGCGATGCGGCGGTCACTGCGGTTGAAAAAGCTGCGGCCAAGGGGGTCATTGTGATTGCCTATGACCGTTTGATCAAATCGCCCAAGATTTCGGCTTACGTTTCCTTCAACAACGTCGAAGTGGGGCGTCAACAGGCCTTGGGCGTGATGAAGGCCCTGGACATCGACAACTGGGACGTGGCCGGCAAAGGCCCGGCGCGGGTGGTCAAACTGGGCGGCAGCCCTACCGACAACAACGCCATTCTCTTCCGGCAGGGGCAGGATGAAATTTTGGATCCGTTGGTCAAGGCCGGCAAAATCGAAATCGTTGCCGATCAGTGGGTGGATAACTGGGATCCGGCCAACGCCCTCAAGATCATGGAAAACATTCTGACGGCCCAGAACAATGACATCGATGCCGTGGTGGCCTCGAATGACGGTACGGCCCTGGGTGCCCTCCAGGCGCTGAAGGCCCAAAAACTGGCCGGTGTGGTGCCGATTTCAGGGCAAGATGCCACGGCCGATGGCTGCAACAGCATTGTCAAGGGCGAGCTGACCGTTTCGATCCTCAAGGACATCCGCGACCTTTCTCCGTTGGCCGTTGACCTGGTGGACAAACTGCTCAAAGGCGAAAAAGCCGACCTCAAGATGTACACCCTGGCCGAACTGACCAATGACCCGTCCAAGAAAGGCGAGGTGCCTTGCAACTTCCTGCCGGTTTACCAGGTCAACAAAGACAATGTCTATGATCTGGTGGTCAAGAGCGGCTTCCAGAAATACGAGGACGTTTACCGCGACATCCCTGAAAATCAGCGTCCGCCCAAACCGTAACATTGATTCAAATCAAATGGTCTCCTTGTCCCTGGTGGGACAGGGAGACCTGTTTCAATGATCGGCCGATTGGGGGTCATCAACCGATTGGTGGGAAGGAAAACCAGATGAGTGAGAACGACATCATTCTCGATGTCCGCAATGTAACCAAAGAATTTCCCGGCGTCGTCGCACTGAAAAATGTCTCCTTGCAGATCAAGCGGGGAGAAATTCACGGCATCTGTGGCGAAAATGGGGCAGGTAAATCAACCCTGATGAAAATCTTGTCCGGTGTTTACCCCTGGGGGAGCTATGAGGGCACCATTTTGTACGATGGCCAGGAACTTCGCCTGGAACATCGGCCCATCCAGCAGGCTCGCGAAATGGGGATTGCCATTGTGTATCAGGAATTGACGTTGGTCCCCAGCATGACTGTTGGTGAAAATATCTTTTTGGGCCAGGAGCCGGTCGAACGAGGGACGATCAATTGGAGCAAATTGTACGCCGATACCCGTGATTTGCTGCAAAAATATCGTCTGGACATCGAACCCCAAGATGTGGTCAAGACGCTGGGGGTTGGCAAGATGCAAATGACCGAAATTGCCAAAGCGCTCTCAGAAAACGCCAAAGTGCTGATCCTCGACGAACCGACCAGTGCGCTGACCGAGACGGAAATCGTCAAGTTGATGGAAATTTTGCGCACCCTCAAAGAATACGGGGTCACCTGCATCTACATCAGCCACAAACTCGAAGAATTTTTCCAAATTGCCGACCGCATCACCGTTTTGCGTGATGGGATGGTCATCACCACCCGGCCAACCAGCGAGTTGGATATGGAAAGTCTGGTCCGCTATATGGTCGGCCGGGAAATGAAGGAGCGCTTCCCCAAAGGGAATCGGCATCCGGGGCAGGTGATCCTGGAGGTGCACGATTTGCATGCGCGTGATCCGAACCGGGCCGATCAAGAAGTGCTCAAAGGGGTTAGCTTTGATCTGCGAGAAGGAGAGATTTTGGGCATCGCTGGCCTGATGGGATCGGGACGTACCGAGCTGGTGATGACCCTTTTTGGCGAATACGCAGAAATCACCGGCGGTCGCATTCTGGTGAAAGGCCAGGAAATCACCGTGCGTAACTCGCGTGAAGCGATGACCGTTGGCTTGAGCCTGGTTCCCGAAGATCGCAAAAGACATGGGTTGGTGCTGATCCAATCCGTTTTGAGGAATATCTCTTTGCCCAACCTGGACCGGTTTGCGTCTCGGCTTAGGATTGACGAGTACGCCGAGCTTCAAGCCGCGCAACATTTTGCACAAAGCCTGGCGATCAAAGCGCCCAGCCTGGAGGTTCCTTGCAGCACTTTATCCGGTGGCAACCAGCAAAAGGTGGTCATCTCGAAATGGTTGATGTCGCAGCCCAAAGTCTTGATCATGGATGACCCCACTCGTGGCATCGATGTGGGGGCTAAATACGAGATTTACAAATTGATGAACGAACTGGCCGAGCAGGGCATTGGGATCATCATGATTTCAAGCGAATTGGAAGAAGTGCTCGGCATGAGTGACCGGGTGATGGTGATGCACGAAGGGCGCTCAATGGGTATTCTCGACATTGCCGAAGCGACCCAGGAAAAAATTATGGCGTTGGCCACAGGACTTGCCACATCAGAAAGTCTGATGGCCTAAGTTTTTTGTGTTTGTGCTGATAAAAAACAGGTGGCTGCTAAGAAAAACCGTACAAACGGCATCCCTGTGCCGCTTGTACCGACGCATAGGGATGTGTCAACTACGTTTTTCGGATAGGCCCTAAAAATGCCAGGCCGCACAATTACCATGGGGGGATTTTCCCATTCACAATCTGCTCAAGAGGTGCTTTGATGAACACAACTGCGAACGGGGCCATTCAAGATACTTTGGCGAACATGATTAAAAAATTGCGTATAAATACCCAAACATACGCCATCATTGTGGCAATGATATTGATCTGGCTGCTCTTTTCAATTGCTACCGGTGGCGCATATGTGTCACCACAAAACTTTTCCAACCTCTTCCGGCAAATGACGGTGACCTCATTCCTGGCCTGCGGCATGGTGCTGGTCATCGTCACCGGGAACATTGACCTCTCGGTCGGCAAGCTGGCCGGATTCGTTTCGGTGGTCGTGGCTTATTTCCAGGCCAACATTTGGAACCAGGTCTTGCCCGAACACAAGCTGTTGACGACCATTCTTTCCGTGTTGATCGGCTTGTTGGTGGGTACCGCCATCGGCGCGCTTCAGGGGTATATTATTTCCTATTTGCGTGTCCCGTCGTTCATCGTCACCCTGGGTGGAATGTGGGTGCTCAACGGCGGCATCTTGCTGGTCACGCAAGGCAAGACCATTCCGGCCAACCAGCCACTCTTTTCATGGATTTCGCAAGGGTATCTACCTCCCTTGCTGGGTTGGATTGTGGCTATTGGGGTGGTGGTGTTGCTCTTTTACAGTATGTTTAGTAACCGCCAAAAGAAGCGCCGGTACGGTTTTGAATTAATCCCGTTATACCTCGATATTATTAAAACAGCGTTTTATTCTGTTCTGGTCGTTGCCTATGTCGCGCTGGTTAACCTGTATAATGGGGTGCAAATTCCGGTCCTTTTGTTGGCCATTACGGTGGTGGTAATGGGCTATGTATCCAACAACACCCGTTTTGGGCGCTATGCTTACGCGATTGGTGGCAACCGCGAAGCGGCACGGCTTTCGGGGATCAACATCAACAAGAACGTCTTTGGCATTTTTGCGCTGATGGGCTTTTTGGCCGGTGTTTCCGGTGTAGCCCTGGCTTCTTATGTGGGGTATGGTACCATTGCCGCCGGGGCCGGTTATGAATTGGATGCTATCGCCAGCTGTATTTTGGGTGGTACTTCGACTTTGGGTGGCGAAGGCACCGTCTTTGGGATGATCATCGGTTCATTGATTATGGCCAGTCTGACGAATGGCTTGCAAATGCTCAACATTCAGGCGGCGTGGCAGTATGTGGTCAAAGGTGCGGTATTGGTCGTTGCCGTGTATCTGGATGTGTACCTGAAAAAGAATCGCAAATAACATCATAGGGGGCTCTCCGAAAGCCGTAACCGATGCATCCCGATGCCTCGATCGGCGGCATAGGAATGCTGCTATGTGGCTTTTCGGATAGGTTCTTGGCGTAAGTGTCTACCCGGTTTCCTCCCGTCGATGATGAGCAGCCGACCGTCGGTTTCTCTCGCATCTGTGTTAACCTGTGTCCTATAAAAAAGCCAGGCTGAGCAAAGACCCTAAAGGTTTCTAAAACCTTTAGGGTCTCTGCCGGGGCACAGATGTTCACGGATTTGGCGGATGAACACGGATGGTTTTTATCAAATCGGTGACCATCCGTCGCATCTGTGTTAACCCGTGTCCTATAAAAAAGCCAGGCTGAGCAGCCTATCCGAAAAACCGTACAAGCGGCATCCCTGTGCCGCTTGTGCCGACGCATCGGGATGCATCGGTTACGTTTTTCGGATAGATCCTTACAAGGCGTGAAAAATCACTTTCTCCGGCAGCGACATTATGGACCCTTTGCTCAGGATCATCAACCTGTCTAAATCTTTTGGCGACCTCTGGGCACTTCAAAACGTCAGTTTGGAGGTCGAGGTCGGCGAAGTTGTCGGCATTGCCGGCAACAGCGGGGCCGGCAAATCGGTGTTGGCCAAAATCCTGGCCGGGTTGATCGTGCCGACGCAAGGGGATATTTATTTTGACGAGCGCCGTTATCGGACCTTGTTTCCCCATTTGGCTCATGAGCTGGGCATCTGCACCATTCACCAAAGACCTGAAATGGTCGATCAACTGGACATCACGGCGAACATCTTTTTGGGGCACGAAAGCGCCAGTGGACCGTTCAAAGCTTTTATCCGCTGGGCCGATCGGCGCAAAATGGATGAACTGGCCCTCAATGCCCTGGATCAATTGGGGGTACGGTTTCCTTCATTGCGCGAAAAGGCTGCCAATCTTTCCGGCGAAGAACGGCAAATTGTGGCCATTGCCCAGGCGATGGTCTTTCCGGCCCGGCTGATCGTCGTCGACGGGCCGTTGGTCGGTTTGAACCTGCCGTTGCAAAAAAAACTCCTCTCGTTGATCCAGCAATGGCAGGCACAAGGCAGCGCCGTGTTGCTGTGCAGTGACAATCTCGATGACCTTTTTGCCGTCTGCGACCGTATCGTGGTGCTTAACAAAGGTCGCAAAGTCGATATCCGGCGCACCGACCGTACCACACAGGAAGAGATTGTCTCGCTGATGGTCGGCACACCACCGCCCGATCAGGTCACGCCGATCATTTGGGCGCTGGACAGCTATTATCGGGCCCGTGAGCAGGCCGAAACGCTCCAACAAAACCAGGCATTGCTTCAACAAGACCTGGCCGCCCAAGATACGCTGAACAAACAATTGCTGGCCCAACTGGCCGAACAACTTGCGGCCTTGAATCAGGCCAACACGGCTCTTCAGGATGCCCAACGTCGCCTTTTGCAAGAGCGTGAACAAGAGCGCAAGCACTTGGCCCGCGAATTACACGACCAGATCATTCAGGACTTGCTGGGGTTGGGCTACCGCCTTGAGGCGATGTTGGATGAGCAAAATCTTTCTTCTGGCCTGGCGATGTCGCTGGAAACGATTCAAGATGACGTGCGGCAACTGGTTGCCGACTTGAGGCAAATTTGTAGCGATTTGCGTCCTCCATCCCTCGACAGCCTGGGGCTGGGCGCGGCGATTGCCTCTTATGCGCGAGAGTGGGCCGACCGCTCGGGCATTGGCTTGACTTTGAACATCGATCCTCATCTCGGGCGGCTTCCGGAGGCGATCGAATTGTCCATTTTCCGGATCGTCCAGGAAGGGTTGAACAATATCCATCAGCATGCCCTGGCCTCACAGGCGACGGTTACCCTGCAACATACCGGCCCACGTGCGCTACAAATCATCATCAGTGACAACGGCAAAGGGCTAGACCCACACCTGGACCTGGCCAAGCTGGCCGCCAGCAAGCATTTTGGCCTGCTGGGCATCAGCGAGCGCGTGGCCTTGATGGGCGGCAAGCTACAATTACAAAATCAACCCGGCGGCGGATTGACCATCCTGGTCGAAATTCCCCATCCGCGCGTGTCTGGGCCGGCATATACCGAAACATCTTTGTCTTGATTTGCACCGATCGGCAAAAACGAGTACAATAGCCTCATGAAACTCCCCAACCAGAGTTTATGGGTCTTCGAGAGGCACAAAAGAGCAGGTCTGGTTGAGATGAATCCCGCCTGCTTTTTGTTGTGTCTGCCGGCTTTTGTTGATATAACTCGATCCCGAACAAAAAAGGAGATATTTATATGAAGCGAGAAATGCTCACCATCGACGCCAATACCGGTGCCGCGACGGTGGCCCATGCGTTGAGCGAGGTGATTGCCATCTACCCGATTACCCCTTCTTCCTCAATGGGCGAACTGGCCGATGAGCTGTCGGCAAAAGGCGTCAAAAACCTCTGGGGAAGCGTGCCCCAAGTGACCGAAATGCAATCCGAGGCCGGCGCAGCGGGAGCTGTGCATGGTGCACTGACCACCGGAGCGCTCTGTACCACCTTTACCGCCTCACAAGGCCTCTTGTTGATGATCCCTAATATGTACAAGATCGCCGGTGAATTGCTGCCGACCGTGTTTCACGTTTCGGCCCGCGCCATCGCATGTCAGGCTCTCTCCATTTTCGGCGACCATTCGGATGTGATGGCCGTCCGTGCCACCGGCTATGCGCTCCTGTGCTCGAATAACCCGCAAGAGGTGATCGACCTGGCCCTTGTCGCCCACGCTGCCACCCTCAAGGCCCGTGTGCCTTTTGTCCACTTTTTCGACGGCTTTCGCACCTCCAGCGAAGTGCAAAAGGTGGATATGATCGGCCACGACGAAATGCGCGCGTTGATCGACGAACAAGCCGTATTGGCCCACCGGATGCGGGCGATGCGCCCGGAAAAGCCGGTGCTGCGCGGCACGTCGCAAAACCCAGATACCTTTTTTGCTGCCCGCGAAACGGTCAATAAATTTTATAACGCAACACCGGGCATCGTCCAGCAGGTGATGGACGAGTTTGCCCGGGTGGTGGGGCGCCGCTACAACCTGTTCGATTACGTCGGTGCACCGGACGCCGAACGGGTGGTGGTGATGATGGGCTCCGGCGCCGAAGCCATGCAGGAAACGGTTGAAAAACTGGTCGCCGAAGGCGAAAAGGTTGGCGTGGTCAAGGTGCGGCTCTTCCGTCCCTGGTCGACGCCGGCTTTTGTGGCTGCCCTGCCCAAAACGGTCAAACGGATCGCCGTGCTCGACCGTACCAAAGAACCGGGCGCTCAAGGCGAACCGCTTTATCTCGACGTGCGCACGGCTATCGGCGAAGCCATGGCCGACGGTTCGTTCAAGTTTGATGGCGATTACCCGGTTATCGTCGGTGGACGCTATGGCCTCGGTTCGGCCGAATTCAATGCCGGTATGTGCAAGGCTGTGCTCGACAATCTCAAGCTGGACGCGCCGCGAAACCACTTTACCATCGGCATTGAAGATGATGTGACCGGCACCAGCCTGCCCTATGATCCCACCTGGTACGCCGAACCGCAGGGCACGTATCGGGCTATGTTCTGGGGGCTTGGTTCGGATGGCACCGTCAGTGCGAACAAGAACTCGATCAAGATCATCGGCGACAACACCGATTACTATGCCCAGGGATATTTCCAATACGACTCGAAAAAGGCGGGCACCTACACCATTTCACACCTGCGTTTTGGCAAATCTCCCATCCGCAGCACCTACCTGGTCAATCAGGCCGATTTTATCGCCTGCCACAATTTCAGCTTTTTGGAAAAGCGCGATATGCTTTCCCCACTGGTCGAAGGGGGCACATTCTTGCTGAACAGCCCTTATTCTGCCGACGAGGTGTGGGAGCACCTGCCGCGTCAGGTGCAACAGCAGATCATCGACAAAAAGGCCCGCTTTTACGTCATTGACGCTTACAAATTGGCCGACGAAATCGGCCTGGGCGTGCGCATCAACACGATCATGCAGGCCGCCTTTTTCAAGCTGACCGGTATTCTGTCTGAAGAGCTGGCCATCGGGCAGATGAAGGATTTTGCCAAAAAGAGCTATGGCCGCTATGGCGACAAGGTGGTCAATATGAACTATCGGGCCATTGATGCCGGCGCGCAAAAGGTAGCGGAAGTCAAGTACCCGAACGTGGTCACCAGCAAGATCGAAATGCGTCCGCCGGTGCCGGAGGACGCACCCGAGTTTGTGCGTGAGGTGCTCGGCGAGATCATTGCCGGACGCGGTGACCGTCTGCCCACTTCCAGGCTGCCTGCCGATGGCACCTATCCCACGGCAACAACGCAGTACGAAAAACGCAATATCGCTACCGAAATCCCGGTTTGGGAACCCGATGCCTGTATCCAGTGCGCGATGTGTTCACTGGTCTGTCCACACGCAGCCATTCGCGTCAAGCTGTATGATGCAGCGGTGCTGGAAAAGGCCCCGGCTACCTTCAAGTCGATTGACGCGCGTGGACGGCAGTATCAAGGGATGAAATGGACGGTGCAGGTGGCGCCGGAAGATTGTACCGGCTGTGGCGCATGTGTGTTTACTTGCCCCGGGCGGATGAAGGATGCGCAAGGGAACAAGATCGAAGATCGGCACGCGATCAACATGGCCCCGCAATTGCCGTTGCGCGAGCAAGAACGAGAGAATTTCGCTTTCTTCCTGAGCATTCCGGAGACCAAGGCAGAGCTGATCAACCGCAGCACGGTCAAAGGAAGCCAGCTTTTACGTCCGCTGTTCGAGTTCTCCGGCGCGTGTGCCGGCTGTGGCGAAACACCTTATGTCAAGCTGCTTACCCAACTCTTTGGCGATCGGGCCATCATCGCCAACGCCACCGGTTGTTCGTCGATTTACGGTGGTAATATGCCCACCACCCCCTATGCGGTCAACGAAAAAGGCTACGGCCCCACCTGGAACAACTCACTCTTTGAGGACGCCGCCGAGCTGGGGATGGGCATGCGTCTGACCGTGGACAAGCTGAACGAGTATGCGCTTGAACTGCTCGATCGACTTTACGAGTGCCGGTGCGAGAGCTGCGTTGCTAACCATGCGCTGTTCGACCAGATCAAGAACGCCGATCAAAGCACGCCGGAAGGGATCGAGCTGCAACGGGGGCGTGTGGAAGCCCTCAAGCGGATTCTGGAAGCGTGTGGCGGACACGAGCATCTGCTGGCCGTGGCCGATTACCTGGTCAAGAAATCGGTGTGGACGATCGGCGGTGACGGTTGGGCCTATGACATCGGCTATGGTGGGCTGGATCATGTGCTGGCTTCCGGACGCAATGTCAAAGTGTTGGTGCTGGACACCGAGGTGTATTCGAACACCGGCGGACAGATGTCCAAAGCCACTCCCATCGGCGCGATTGCCAAATTTGCTGCTGCCGGCAAGCCGATCGGCAAAAAAGACCTGGGGATGATCGCCATGACCTATGGGAGCATTTATGTGGCGCGCGTCTCGATGGGGGCCAACCCGGCACAAACGGTGCGTGCGTTTGTCGAAGCCGAATCCTATGACGGCCCAGCGCTGATCATCGCCAACGCGCACTGCATCGCGCATGGAATCAACATGAATGAGGGGATGAACTATCAAAAGATGTCGGTTGAATCGGGGGCCTGGATCCTCTTCCGCTACGATCCGCGTTTAAAGGCCGAAGGCAAGAACCCGCTGCAACTCGACTCGAAAGAACCTTCCCTGCCGTTAGAGCAGTATATGTACAGCGAAAACCGTTTCCGCGCATTGCAGCGCTCCGACCCGGCACGGGCAGCCATGCTGTTAGAAGCAGCCCAAAAAGATGTGGCCGAGCGGTTCAAGATGTATCAACAGTGGGCGGCGTTGGATTAAGATATGGAAAATGTCTTTGTCTCTAACCATGCGTTGATTTTGCACAAATTGACCAGGCTGCGTGACAAGAACACCGAGCCGAAAAAATTTCGTGAACTGATCCGCGAAATTTCGATCTTGCTGGCCTATGAGGCGACTCAAGACCTGGCCTTGTCCGAGATGACGGTCGAAACGCCGATGGGTGTTGCCCATGGTTACTGCCTGAGCGAAAAGATCGGGCTGATCCCGGTGTTGCGTGCAGGGTTGGGGATGGTCGAAGGCATTTGGGAGATGATGCCCGGCGCAGAGGTGTGGCACATCGGGTTGTATCGCGATGAGCGCACCCTGCGCCCGGTTTCCTATTACAACAAGCTGCCGGTCGACCCGACGGTGCAGGTTTGTTTGGTGCTCGATCCGATGCTGGCTACCGGCGGCACAGCGGTGGCGACGGTGAACATTTTGAAAAAGTGGGGAGCCCGACGGATCAAATACATCGGTATCATTGCCGCACCCGAAGGGATCAAACGGCTGAGCGAAACGCATCCCGATGTGCCGATTCATGTGGCTGCGATTGATAGCCATTTGAACGAGATCGGTTACATTGTGCCCGGCCTGGGTGATGCCGGGGATCGACAGTTTGGAACGGGATAAAAGTAGAGCGATCAGGGCAAGCGCCTTGTTTGCCCTGATCGCTTTGTTTGGGCCGGCGATCGCGGAGCACATGGATGAAGCTGGTCATTCAAATTCCTTGCTACAATGAAGAGAACACCCTGCCGCAGACGGTGCGTGATCTTCCCCGTTCTTTGCCCGGCGTGGACAAGATCGAATATCTGGTCATCGACGATGGCAGCACCGACCGCACCGTTCAGGTAGCCCAACAAGTCGGTGTGCATCATATCGTCAGGTTAAAGCGAAATTGCGGGCTGGCCCATGCTTTTCGGGTTGGCATCGAGTCGGCCTTGAGTGTTGGTGCCGATGTGATTGTGAATACCGATGGCGATAACCAGTATTGCGGAGCCGATGTTGAACGCCTGGTTCGTCCCATTCTGGAAGGCCAGGCCGATATCGTCGTCGGCGATCGCGGTGTAGGCACGCTGGAGCACTTTTCACCGCTCAAAAGGTCACTGCAACGTCTGGGCAGTTGGGTGGTTGAACAAGCGGCGGGCATTCCTATCCCCGATGCGACCAGCGGGTTTCGGGCATTTAGTCGTGAGGCGGCACTGCGTCTGACCGTGTTGAGCGACTATACCTATACGCTGGAAACGCTCATCCAGGCCGGTGTGCGCAAAATGAAGCTCGTCTATGTGCCGGTGCGGACTAATCCCCAAACCCGTCCTTCGCGTCTGATTCGCAACATTCCTTCTTTTGTACTGCGTTCAATTATCACTATTCTTCGCTTTTATACGATGTATCGCCCCTTGCGCGTGTTCACCGGCGTTGGGGCAGCGTTGGTGGTGATCGGCGTTTCGTTGGGACTGCGCTTTCTGTACTTTTTCCTGCGCGGTAGCGGCGCCGGGCACGTTCAGTCGTTGATTCTGACTGCCATCCTGACCATTGTGGGCTTTCAGGTCTGGATGATCGGTCTGATTGCCGAATTGGTGCGCTTGAATCGCCAGATGTTGGAAGAAACATTGTATCGGGTGCGCAAAGCAGAATTGGAATCCAACAACAAGGAGATTCTTCAACGGTGAGACGTTGGGGGACGGCAATGCTTTTGATGGCCGCAGCGCTTGTGCTGGTCGGCTGTTCAAGTTTTCTAGATCGCGACCAGCTCAAGGTTGTCCCGGAAGCGGCGGTGATGTTGGAATCTGGCCACATTGTTGGCCAGACCTTTGTGGCCCGGCATGGGGGGCTGGATGGGGTAGAGTTTTGGCTGGAAGCGCAGCCGGAAAGTGCGGGTGTGCTACGTCTCCACCTCCGGCCTGAACCTCAATCCTCCACCGATCTGGCCGCTGCGGAGTTGCCGCTGGAGGCGGTGGTGTCTCCGGGCTTCTATCGTTTCTCCTTTCCTGCGGACAACCGTTCGCACGGCGTGTACCGTTATGCTTTTCTGGAACTGGACGGCGTGGGGGCGGTACGGGTGGGTGCCGCCTCAGGCGAAGCCTACATAGACGGTGCGGCTTACCGTGACCACGAACCACTGGATGCGCAATTGGCTTTCCGGCTGGCCTATGATCCCTGGGGGATGGTGTTGGAGCTGGGGCTGGCGGCGTTGGAAGGTTTGGGACTACTGGTGGTGGCAGCGCTTCTGTATCTGGTGCCGGGATATGCGCTGCTGGCGTGGATGGGCCCTCACCCCCCTGCCCCCCTCCCCCTCTCTCGCAAAGCGGGAGAGGGGGGAGGAGGTGAGGGCTTGGCTCTGGCGGCCGGCCTCAGCCTGGCGCTTTATCCCCTGCTCTTCCTCTGGACCGACCTGATTGGGCTGCACCTGGGGCCACTGTATGCGTGGGGGTCGGTGGTGCTGGGACTGGCCGCGCTGGCCTGGCGCTACCGGCGCTGGCGGCCTCGCCAGGGGTGGGAAGCCCTGCGGGCCTGGGCCCGCTCCGATGCCCTCTGGCCCGACTTGACCCTGATTTTCATTCTGGTTCTGGTCTTTGGTGTGCGGCTGTTGGTGGTGCGCACGCTGGACGCGCCGATGTGGGGAGATTCGTACCAGCATACGATGATCGCCCAGTTGCTGGTGGATCACGGTGGGTTGTTTGATTCGTGGGAGCCGTATGCGTCGCTCCAAACGTTTACCTATCACTTTGGTTTTCACACTGCAGTGGCAAATTTGCACTGGCTGACCGGGTTAGAGATGATTCGTTCTATCATCGGTGTCGGTCAGATTTTTAATGGCCTGGCAGTGCTGGTGGTTTACCTCCTGGCCGTACGAGCAAGTAGAAACCGTTGGGCCGGCGTTGTTGCCGTGCTGATAGCGGGACTCTTTTCGCCAATGCCGATGGCCTATGTAAACTGGGGACGTTATACTCAACTGGCCGGACAGGTTATATTGCCGGCGGCGGTGTCCATCACCTGGACTGTTCTGGAATCCCCCAAACGAGATTGGCGACTCATCACCTTGGGATGGATTGCAGTGGGCGGTCTGGCACTGACCCATTATCGGGTGCTGATCTTTTATATTGTTTTTGTCGTGGCCTGGATGCTGTATTCCTTGCGTACAGAGACCTGGCGTCGCGCGCTGTCACGGATAGCTGCTGTGGGTACAGGTTCGGCCGTGCTTTTCTTGCCCTGGTTTGTTCATACCTCTGCCGGCCAGATCTTGAGCAACCTGGGACGAAATTTGACTACCCCGGCGACTCGGATTTCTGCTTTCACCCAAGAGTACAATGCCATCGGCAATCTCTTTGCTTATCTGGCTCCTTTCTGGTGGTTGGTTTTGTTTCTGGCTATAGCGGTCGGGTTGTGGCAACGCCGCCGTGGTGTGCTGCTGATATGCCTGTGGTGGTTTCTGCTGCTCATTGCGACAAATCCGGAGTGGCTTGGCTTGCCGGGCAGCGGCGCTATCACCAATTTTGCCCTGTTTATCGCCGTATACATCCTGGCCGGCACGCTCATCGGGAATCTGTTTGGCCAATTGATAGTCCGATTGCCTTCGCGGCAATGGATTGCTGTTCTGACCATGGTGGTATTGGTAGGACTGGCGTTGAAGGGAACGTCGACCCGGTTGGGGGATGTGCACCCGGCCGCGCATGCTATGGTCTTGCGGCCTGATGTGCGGGCAATGGCGTGGATTCGAGAAAATACGCCGGAGAAGGCCTGTTTTCTGATCAATTCGTTCTTTGCTTACGGTGGAAGTGTCATTGTCGGTTCCGATGGAGGGTGGTGGTTGCCGCTTCTGGCCGGACGGGCCAATACAGTGCCCCCGCTTAATTATGGTACAGAACGGGGCCCCTGGCCGGGATACCGGGCGTGGATCAATGAGCTGACCCGGCATCTCCAAACTGCAGGGATGGATGATCCGAGGACGTTGGAGTTGTTGCGAGAGCGTGGAATTACGCATGTGTACATTGGGCAACAACAGGGGCGGGTAAACTATACCGGGGCGGATATACTGGTTCCGGAGGTATTGCTTGCTAGTGCCCATTATCGACCGGTATATCATCAGGATAGGGTGTGGGTGTTTGAGGTGGTTTGGTGATGAGATTGGTGGATGCTGAAGGAAACTGAATCGATCGAGAAACGAGAAAAATGCCACGTGGTACTTTGATAGCGAGGATGTGATGATTCGCGAATGGATCAAATTGCTACATCTCGCCCGTAAGCGTTCTCAAAGTTATTTTGATTATTTGGAATTCCAGACATATCAGGCTTATCTGATCCTCAACTACTTGGAGTTACAAGGAATTTGCGTAGAAAACACCAGGGTGCTAGATTTGGGTTGTGGTCATGGTGGGTATAGTTGTGTCCTAAGCCGAGCAGGAGCACATGTTATCTCGATTGATCTGCGACGACCCGAGATTGCGTTACCGGCATTTACGCAGGGAGATGCTACAAAGCTTCCTTTTTCAGCTCAAAGTTTTCCTCTAGTCTTCTGTGCAAGTTTGATCGAACATGTCGCTGAGCCGGCTTGTCTACTGACAGAGATTAGACGAGTCTTGTCTCCGGGAGGGGCTGTTTATTTAAGCTTTCCTCCATTCTATACTCCAGTCGGCGGTCATCAGTTCAAGCCTTACCATCTATTGGGTGAACGATGGGCATTGCGTTTTTCCAACTATAGAGTGGACAGTTTTGCTAATTGTTTTGGAAGTTGGGGGCTTTATCCATTAAGCATTCGCCGAGCAAAGCGCTTAATTAAGGAGGCTGGTCTGAAAATTGTGCATCTCTCAACGCGTTTCTTTCCGCTCAATGTGGCTCGATTACCCTGGTTAGGTGAATTTTTGACCTGGCATGTGCAGTTTATTTTGAAAACAGATAACTGC
>Ga0129299_1000262_pt1 | contig 32220 bp, 30 predicted proteins | sample ConPoolayeCmetaG_FD_94477 | JGI IMG/M metagenome (GOLD analysis project Ga0129299, IMG submission 94477) | Hot spring microbial mat communities from California, USA to study Microbial Dark Matter (Phase II) - Cone Pool mat layer C metaG ...
AGTTTATTGTTTATATTATTTGATGTTGTACCATTGTGGAAAGGTGAAAAATGGTCAAAATGACTTTCAATAAGCTCCCGTCTATATTTATCCCGATTTGCCTTTACTCCAAAACTTTTTATAGAAAGAAAGAAAATATGAAATACCTCTTTTCTAAATACATACAAACATCTGAAGCCACCCTGATTGTTATATGTGATGACCTGCATGCGTACAATTTAATCATCAGAGGCAATTGTTCTACAATAGACGAGGCATTTAAAAAGGCTAAAAAGCAAGGTGAAAATTTGCTGAATATGATTCTTAATATCCAAAAACAATTTACAGAGGTGGAGGATCTCCGTATAACCATGTGGACTGAGATAGCAAGTCAAAATAAGTACACCGAACTTCTCCAAAACCTAAAAAATATTCTGGAACAAGATAAAGAACTGGAAGCCGTGATAAATGAATTTGTTACCTTACATATACGTAAATTTCGATGGAGCGTTCATAAAGATGCTGCAAAATGGGAGGAGCGATATTTGCTTCAAGAAATTATAATGAGCATATATGTTACTGAAATTCTTGGATATTCAAGGGAATTGTGGGAAAATGCTCCTGACCCTAATTCCCCTGACCCTATTGGTTATTTATATCAAAACCGGCCTGAGTTAGTGCAAAGGTTGGTTGGGAAAAAGACGCTGATTCGGAAGTTAGAGATATTAGAAGTTCCTCAAGATAAGGTTTGCACAACGGACGGCTAACATGGCACAAAAGACTTATGTCCAAACCCTTCGGGCTTCTTTTGCACCAAGAACGTTGTGCGAAAGACACGGTTTTAGAATTTTATTAAACAATTAATGGAGGTATTTTATGTCAGTAGAAATTCAAGACAAGAATGGTAATCTACTTTATAAGTTTACTGGAAGCGAAGTTCAAGACAAAAATGGAAACAGGTTATTAAAAGTAACAGGTAATGAAATTCAGGACAAAAATGGGAATAGGTTATTAAAATTTACAGGTAGCGAAATTCAAGATAAAAATGGGAACAGGTTATATAAGTTTACAGGAAGTGAAATACAAGATAAGAATGGTAATCGATTATATAAATTGACTGCTCCTGTCCCTCCTGTTGTATTTGCTGCATTAGGGATTATTTAAGCACAAAAACCGTGTCCGTCGCACAACATCTGTAATGCACCCCGTTTGTCAAGACAGTTTCTATGCCCAAAAGTTGTAGAGGTCATGCTACCTTTTTTATCCTCTCTTCCTCATATCTTGCCTCAAACTCCTCTGGACTCATATAATTAATCTTTGAGTGCATATAGAGCCTGTTATAGTCTTCTTCTATCCACTTCCTTATCTTTTATTTTGCTTCTTCAAATGAACCAAATTCATTGAGCCAGATGATCTCTTCCTTTATCGTCCTCATTACCCTCTCTGTATCTGCATTTCCTTTAGGATTGTCATAGCTGGTAAATATCTGCTCTATGCCAAGTGTTACCATATCCTTCATAAAGGAGGTCGCTGTCGGCCGACTGCCATTGTCGCTTATAAGCTTAAGCCTACTGCCTCTTACACCTCCAGGAAATTCCCTGTTTATTGCCATATCTAATGCCTCTTTCCATTCAGTTGCCCTGCTTCGTAAGGACAGATTCCAGCCAGTTATCTTCTTTGTATACCAGTCAAGCACTATTACCAGATATACCCAGCCAGCCGAATAATAGCTGCTCCTTGATATTCCCAGGGCATCACAAACATCCTTAATTGCATATCCAGTTTCCTTAAGCATCTCTACTGCCTCTCTCTTGTTCCAAATAGCTCCTCCGTTTTTTAAAATCTCTATCTGTATGGCCTGCTTGCCTATAATCTTCTGAAGTCTCTCTATCTCTGCCTTGTAATGGTTATCATCAGATGAACCATTCATAAGCCCTTTCTTGCCTGACTCAAGAAATCTGTCTCTCCATGGCGTATCCAGTCTCTATGGGGGGCAGTATATCCCCGATCCGGTAGCCGTTCCGTTCTTCCGCAGATTTCAAGATTTCAGGGCCGGCGGGGGGCAGGAGAGGTTCCGCTCGAGCAGCCGGGAGAGGTCTTCGATGGTGTATGGTTTCGCGAGGCTGTCGGTGAAGCCGTGCTTCTGCGGGTCGGCCATCACCGGGTCGTTGCCGTAGCCGCTCACGACGAAGATCGGGATGGTGGCGTCGTGTTTCCTGATATTTGCCGCCGTTTCGCGTCCTCCCGTTGCGCCAGGAACGGTAAGGTCGAGAAAGATGGCGAGAAACGGGATGTGTCCCTTGTGTGCCGCAAGGAAAGTTTCTAGTGCTTCATCTCCGTCTCGGGTGGACGTCACCTCGTAGCCGAGTTGTCCCAGCATAGCAGCGAGGACCCGGAGCATCGTAGCGTCATCATCCATAACGAGAATCCGGCCGCTTCCGCGGTGAAAGGGTACCGCCTCTTTTTCTCTCCGCTGAGCGAAGGGTGCTTCCCCTTCCACCGGTAGGTAGATGGTGAAGGTTGCTCCTTCGTTTACCTCGGAAGTTACGGTGATTGTGCCGCCATGTCGCGTCACGATGGAGTGAGCGATGGAAAGCCCCAGTCCGCTCCCCTTTTGTTTGGTAGTAAAGAAAGGGTCGAAGATATGGGGAAGTATCGCCGGTGGGATACCGACGCCGTTGTCGCGGAACGAGAGGCGTAGGTAGCGTCCCGCGGGGAGCGCCCCTACTTCGTTGCCGGAGAGAGAAACGACGGTGCCGTCTATTTCTATTGTGCCGCCGGTGGGCATCGCCTGCTGAGCGTTGATTACGAGGTTGGTAATGACCTGCGTCATCTGGTCGGGGTCGTGAGGACAGGGAGGGAGATCATCGGGAAGGTTGTATGCCGCGGTAACAGTGGAACCGCTGAGAGTGAAGGAAACCGTTTCGCGGATGAGTGGAGCCAGCGGTGCAATTCGGCGGAAGGGGGCGCCGCCTTTGGCAAAAGTGAGCAGTTGTCTGGTGAGTCCGCGGGCGCGTGCCAGCGCCTGCATTGCTTCATCGAGGTAGTGGCGCGTTTGTGGTTCTCTGGTGATGTGGCGGGCGAGATCTATAAACCCAAAGATGGTACCGAGCAGGTTGTTGAAATCGTGGGCAATGCCGCCAGCGAGGATACCAAGTGAGGCGATGCGCTGGTTTTTCTGTGCCTCTTCCCACAGCAGTTTTTTCTCGGTAATGTCCATCGAAACCCCGAGGACGGCAGGCGTGCCGGAAAAGTCGAAAGGGATTTTGACCGTCGAGAGGAAGTGAAGTTTTCCATCGGCGTGGGTAATCGGCTCTTCGGGTATCCACTTTGGTTTTCCAGAGTCAATCACCGCGAGATCATCGGCGCGAAAGTTTGCTACCTCCTCTGAGGACTTTGCAAAATCAGCGTCGGTTTTGCCAATGAGATTCCCGACAGTCGTTCCGTAGGCGTCGGCAACCGCCTTGTTGACGAGGATAAAACGGCCTTCCCGATTCTTAGCGAAAATGAAGAGAGGAACGAGGTCTATTACCTGCCGCAAGAGCCGCTCATTCTCGGAGAGCGCCCGCGAGACTCTCTTCTGTTCGGTAATGTTGCGTCCCTCGGCAGTAATCCACACGACGGTGCCATCCTTGTCGCGGATGGGCGTGAGAATGAAATCTATGTCTATCATTCCGTTTTTGGTGAGAACGCGTGCCTCGCGGCGTACGATGGTGCCTTTTGCTGCTTCGGCGATCTCGCGTTTGAGGCGTTCGTGGTCCCCTCCCTGCCACCAGTAACTGTCCCAAAATTTGATGCCGATCAGTTTCTCCTCGGGAAGCCCCGCTGCCTCGATAGGTGCCCGGTTGAGATAGCGAATCGTCCCATCGGGATCGAGGAGCCCAATGAACTGTGGGAGAGAATCGAGAAGTTGCGCCATCTGAACGGCATCGGTTTTGATGAGTACCTCAGTGCTCGCTACCGAAAGCGGCGACATGGCACACCCCCTTACCGGAGAACGGGAGAATTGTTACCTGGGAACGAAAGGAGGTAAAGTTTTTTCGTCTCTTTTGATGCCTAGCCGTGTACGAGCGCCCATCCCCATGAGAGAGCGAGCAGGGCGAGCGAGGCGACAGCGAGGAGCCAGTTTGCCGCACGGCCGCCGAGGAGACCGCGAACGAGGAACGGGAGCGACGCAATACCGATAGCGAACCCTGCGATGAACCCGAAAAAATGTGCCATCATATCGGTTTTTTGGCTCGATCCGAGCATCGCGAGGAGCGCGAGACCTGCTCCGAACGGTATCCAGATACGGGTGCGCGGCAGGCGAAACCGCGACGAGAGTTGCACTGCCGCGAGAAGCCCCACCGCCCCGAAGACTGCGGTCGAGGCTCCGATCGAGTGGTGCGCCGAGGCATAGAAGATGGCATTCAGCAAGTTGCCGAGAGCGCCGGAGAGGAGAACGAGGAACCAGACACGTCCTGCACCGAGAAGTCGCCGGAGTGCCCAGATGACCACACCGCCGAAGACGAGGTTGGAAAGGAGGTGGCCGAGATCGGCATGGAGCGTGAGTGCTGTGATGGTGCGCCACCACTCGCCGTCGAGAATGCGGCTTGCCGATGCGCGTCCAGCATCGAGCCAGAAGGCACGCCCCGGCGGGGCGTATGTCCACGAGTGGAAGAGCGCAAGAAGCGTGAGCACGAGCACCAGTCCCGGCACATCGTCAGGGTAGTAGACGTGCCTTTCGTGCTGTTCCCGACGTTCCTTTTCTCCTTTTTCGTACAGGGCTATTTCCCGTTCGGCGCGTTCTGCCTCGGTTGCCGGCACATAGAGCGTGAATCCATCGGGGAGATCGTATATCTCGAAAGGGATACCTTTCGCCGACATGATGAGCCCGTAGCGATCTGCAGTGCGCCGATCACGCGTAACGAGAACAGCAACGTAGGATGCGTCGGGACTCGGAGGGTGTTCCTGTGGAACGCTCATGCGGTTCCTTCACACATTGAAACGGAAGTGAATGATATCGCCATCTTTGACGAGGTACTCTTTTCCTTCGAGTCGGTAAGCACCCGCCTTCTTGCAGGCGGCCTCGGAGCCGTGCTTGACGAAGTCATCGAAATGTATCGTTTCGGCGCGGATGAAGCCGCGCTGGATGTCGCTGTGGATTTTTCCCGCCGCCTCCACGGCGGTTGTGCCTTTCCGTATCGGCCATGCTCGCACCTCATCTTCGCCCGCCGTCAGAAACGAGATGAGTCCGAGCGTCTCGTAGGCGGCACGGATGAAGCGGGAACGCGCCGGCTCGGTAAGCCCGTATCCGGCGAGGAATTCTGCCTGCTCTTCGGGGGTCATCTGCGAAAGGTCTTTTTCGAAAACTGCCGAAACGGTGAAGAAGGGAATGCCCTCTGTAGCAAGGGTCGCCGTAAACTCATCGGGAAGCGACGTGCCACCCTCCGGTTCGTTGATGAGGATGAGCCGCTTCTTGAGCGTCAGAAAGTTGTAGTTGGCTACCTGTGCCATTTCGTCGGACGAGAATGAGTCAAGGGGAGGAAGCATTCCCTTTTCGAGGAGAGCATAGAGTTTCCGTATTACGGTCATTTCGGGCGGGTTCTTGTGCTCCTTCGCTTCACGCTCGATTCGCCGCTCGGCAGTGATGAGGTCGGTGAGAATCAGTTCCTCTCTGAGTTTGCGGTACTCGCCGAGGGGATCGCACGGTGCAGCAGTCATCGCCGAATCGAAAGCGCGTACGACGAGGATGAGAAGGTCCGCCTTCTGGATGAGATTCTTTGCCTGTGCCGGCAAGAGAGCCTCTTTGGGTACAAGGAAGTTGTAATCGGTGAGGATGAATTCGGCGTAGGTCTTCTTCTTCGGCTTGTATATCTCGGCGAGATAGTCTATCCGAGGATCGGGCACCTTGATCGTGCCGATGTTTTCTTCTTTCTTTGCTTCGGCAATGCCGGTGAGCGCTTCGAAAAGGGTGGTCTTCCCTGAGAAGGGGGTCCCGATGAGGGCTGCGCGCATGACTCCTCCATAGAACGTACGGTGGATGACAGGGGACTATACCCGGCTATCTCTTGCGAGTCAATGAACAGGGGGCACGGAGGAGAAGATTCTTCTTCTGATTTCATGGCGATACAGCAGGTGCTCTGCTACTTCTTTTCAACTTCGCCCGTCATGGGAACGAATCGTACGGGAAACACGATTTCGCGCTTGAGTCCCTGTGCGGTCTTTTCTACTACGACTAGTTCTTGGTATCCGTCGGGCGTGCCTTCCGGAAAAACGAGACGTCCTCCTATCTTGAGTTGTTCAATGAGCGGCTGGGGAATACGAGGGGCAGCGGCGGTTATGAGTATCGCGTCGAATGGTGCCGCTTCGAGCCAGCCGCGATAACCGTCTCCGTGACGTACCGAAATGTTCTGATAGCCGAGTTCCCGGAGGGTTTTTTCCGCCCGCTCGGCGAGTTCTTTGATAATCTCGATGGTGTACACGTGAGAAACGATTTCGGCGAGCACTGCCGCTTGGTACCCGGAACCGGTGCCGATCTCGAGCACTCGGTGCTGTTTCGAGGGACGCGCCAGTTCGGTCATGATGGCGACAATGTACGGTTGGGAGATTGTCTGGCCATAGCCGATGGGGAGAGGTCCATCGTCGTAGGCGCGAGAACGCATCGCTTCTGGGACGAACCGTTCGCGGGGCACCTTTCTCATGGCAGCGAGAACGGCGGGGTCCTTGACTCCGCGCCATGCAATCTGCTCTCGAACCATCGTTTCGCGTTCGATCTCATATGTACTCATTGCCTTCCTCGGTGAAGAAAAAGGAAATGCGGCAGCAACCACCAAGAGTATGGAAAGAAAGAGGATGATGAGCCAACGGTCTTCCATCTGTTCACAGTATAGTTATCCGACAAGAGAGCATCCGCATCCAGCAGGATCCTCACCAATGATGCCGTCGCTGTCATCACCGGTTGCCGCATCAGTGGCGGTTTCATCCGGCGTCAGAGAGGAGTCGTCGTCCTCTGATACCCCATCGGTCGCCACATCGTCCGGGGAAGGAGTTTCATCGGCTATACTGGTGTCAGGGATTCCGGTATCGGGCTGTTCGGTGTCTGGTTCTTCAGTAAAGTCTTCGTTGGGGTCGCCCCAGCGGAGAATGGCGTTGACGCTCGTGGCGGCCCAGCCGTGCTTCGAGTCAATGAAGTTCTGTGCCTTGATGCTCCACATGAACGAGACGCCGATGTTGGTTGGCAGGAACATTTCCATCCAGGTTGCACCACCGTCGAAACTCACTACCGAGCAGGCCTTGAAATCGTTGCAGAGTCCGCCGAGCCAGATGTCGGTACCACCGATGACATTGAGGCCACCTGCTTGGAAGCCATTGAATTTCTTGCCAGTGTTTGCCTGCGGTTCGGCGATGGAGAGTGTCGCGAAGCCATCGGTCGTGGCTCCCACGTGGGCAGACACATTGCCGCTATCGTAGGAGTCGTTGTCGACATAGTAGGCATACCACTTCGTTATAGTGGTATCGGGTATCAGTGTGATGGGATAGACCTTGATAAAGGCGTAGGGGAGAGACTCTCGAATGGCCGTCCATGTTTCACCACCATCGGCAGTTATCCAGACGCCACCTTTGGAAAGGACGGTGATTTTTTTTCCTTCGCCAGTCTCTTCTTCCTGCGTAGCGCCGCCCGCTGCCCAGCCGTGGAGGGCGTCGGTGAACTCAATCTGGTAGATCTCGACCGCGGAGTCGTTCGTGATGGTGAATGTCTCGAAGGTGGCGCCACCATCCTCCGAGCGGAAGATTTTCCCGTCGTTGCGTCCGATCCAGATGGTATTCCCGTTGACTGCGAGTGCTCCGTTCACTGGCTCGGTGTCGTTGTTGAAGACCCGCAGAACGATCATGTTGTTGAGAAAGGCGTCGGTTTTCACGAGCGCCGTAACGGCAGAAAAGCCTTTGATCTCAGTGCGTATGGCATAAAGAGTTGTCGGCGAGGCATACTTGGCACCATGGATGAGAGCGCCGCCCGCCATGCTGAAGTTGGTGAAGCCGGGAGGGCAGGAGTTCCACTGGTACCCGTTGGTCATGACATAGCAGAGCAGTTCATCGCCTTGGCTCCCACCGCTTTTTTTACCAATGAGCAGGCCAGTCGTGCGCGAGCCGTTCTCGAGGATGTAGAAATCGGTGGTGCTCATCTCCCCGGGTTTCTGAACGGTCCATATCTCTTGTGCTTGTGCGGATAGATGGAGAACAAGGTAAAAGACGGTGCATAAAAGGAGCGAAAAAGGGGATCGCATGGGAAAACTCCTCGGGTTGTTTTCCATTCTCGTCGTTTTCCAAACGTAAGAATACTACAGAAAGGACTTCTGATTTGTCAAGGATGACCAGCGAAGTTCGGGTTGCCCAACGTAACGATAAGGCATCGGACTCGCCAACAGGAGAAGGATGTGCTTGTGGTTATTTGAGGTTTTTTATAGCGGACAGTTCGGTTTCGAGATTTTTGAATACCGCTTCTTCTGTTCTCTTTTGTGCATCAAGTGCCTCGCTCAGTACGACATTTATCTGTGAGAAGGCTTCGATCAAATCTTTGTTTGTCTTCTTTGCTGCACTGGTGCGACCTTCGTTCCACGTATTGTACGCCTGTTGAAGGTCACGCATGAGGGTGTGAACTGAGGTCAGTTTCGCTTTGTGCTTTTTGTAGGTCTCGTCCTTCCATCCTTGATCCATGTTTTGGTAGTGCTTCTGGTTCCACTTCTGTTTGTAGTAAATGACCAGTTTCTGAACGATGTTGTTATAGGAGGTCATACGGCGATCGAGTTCGGCGATGAGTTTTGCGGCGGTTGCAAATTCGGCGGTGCGGTGTCTCGCTGCGAGATCCTTCATTTCCTGGATGGTGCGCTCACACTCGGCGTGTGACTGACGGTAGGCCTGTTCGATGAACCATCCGTCGTTGTGGAAGAGTTTCGCCTCGGTCGAGTCCTCGGCGGCGTACAAGAGCACCAGACCACACACTGAGGCAAAAAAGAGAGAAACAGCGAGGTGTTTCATGGTGTTCCCTGCGATGTTCGTTCTTGTCCACTGATACCTTCACGAACGAAGGCTTCTATCTCATCGATGTTGTCAGCAAACAGGCGTGTAAGGAACGGATCTATCTTGTTGTGCGATGCTTCTTCTTGGATGATGCGAAGCGCAGTATCACGCGGGATCGCTCGCTTGTAGGAACGGTCGGCAGCAGTGAGGGCGTCATAGATGTCGGCGATGGCAAGCGCTCGCTCGATGACTCCTAATTCGTTTGCTGATTTCTTGTTTGGATAACCACTTCCGTCGAGTTTTTCATGATGGTTGAGAACGTGGTCAGGAACAGTGGCAAGTTCGAGCGGCCACTTCATCGTATGAAGCAGTTCCCAACTATTCACAACGTGTTGCTCCATTTCAGCACGCTCCTGCGGAGTGAGATTCCCCGAGGGGATTGAAAGGTACTGATACTCTTCTTCCGAGAGGAGCGGCATTTTCTCCTCGCCAAACTGGTAGTGCCGCGTGCGTGCCTCGTCGAGCACCTGGCGATCTTCCGGGGCAAGGGGACCAGGCTTGTCAAGTATATCGAGTCGATCCAAAAACTTTTCAATGAATGCCGATTCGCCCGCCCGATTGGCGATCTCTCCGGCACCCGCTTCAATTGCTGCCTTCAGGTAACGGGCACGCCAGTAGACCCGCTCTCGGTCTGCGGGGTAGAGTTTTCGTGCCTTTGTGAGTATCTGCTCGCGGACACCTACTTTGCCGAAGTCATGGAGCATCGCTGCTATCTCTGCCGCCCGACGATCGTTTTCTCCCAGCGAAACATAGCCTTCCTTCTGGGCAATCGCAAGCAGTTTGAGTGTCATGCGCGCCACGCGGAGCGAATGTCCTTTCGTTGCGGGGTCCCGTTGTTCGATTGCTTTGGTTGACGAGAGAATGAGAGAATCGAAAAGGGCGGATATTTCCTCGTAAAGCCGGTTGTTTTCTACGGTGACAGCGGCGAGAGAAGCAAGCGACTGAAGGAGCAGTTGGTCGTAGGTCGTAAAGGGCAGGTAGCCACTCTGTATTTCCCGTTTGTTCAACAGTTGCACCGCGCCGATAACCTCGCCGTGAGGAGTTTTCATTGGTACGGTGAGGATCGAGTGGGTACGGTACCCTAGCATGATGTCTATCTGGCGGTTGAACGTATACGGAGCATCGTCGGGTATCGCATAGGCGTCGGGGATGTTGAGTGTTTCGCCGGTTGCACAGACGAAACCGACGAGACTCCGTCTATTGAACGGGATCTCACGCCTCTCTATCTCTGTCCGGCTGAGTTTCTCGTTTTGGGAACGAACAAAGTAGATGCTTCGGCGGTCGCGGCTCATGAGGTAAAGTGTTCCCGCCTCGGCGCGGGTTGCGCGGCGCGAAAAGGAGAGTATCTTATCCCACAGCCGCTGGGGGTCCTTTTCGGAAGAAAGATCAACGCCAATGTTGTAGTTTCCTACGATTTCATCCTTGAGTTCGTCTATGACCTCGATGAGACGTGCAATGGTGTAGATGGTATAGGCGTTTATCTTCTCGCCGTCCACCGTGAAGATGTTCGGCGGACGGTGTTCGAAACCGTGTCCGAAAGCCACGAGTACGAGCCAGTCACGGTCACGCAAAATCTGTTGTATCGCAGGAGCCTCCCGTTCGTAGGCAACCACGATGACTCGGGTGTTTGCTTTCGTGACCATCTCGGCGATATCGGCGGCGGTGCGATAGAGTGTCACTTCAGCGCCGCTCACTCCGGAGATGAGCAGATCCTCGGGGAGGAACAGCGTCGTCATGAATGACGCCCTCCGTGTTCCAGTATCTCAATGATAGTTCGTACCTCGGTAGCGATAGTTTGTCCGATTTCGTGCTTAAAAGCAACTTTCTGGGAGTCGAGTGTTCCGCGCTGTTCGAGGTAGGTGAGTACATCGAAGAGTTCGTCACAGGTGAAGATGAGATGTCGGCGTGTAAAAACGTCGGCAAGATGTTTGACCGCCCCCGTTCGGCTTTCGAAATGGGTAGAGTGTTCCTTCGTAAAGAAGGAAACGGTTTCTTCGAGAAGACGAAAGGAAGGGAGAAACAGACGGTAGAGCATGGGGGCAACCCACGGCTCTGTTTCGTCAGGACGTATCAAATCGTCGAACCGGTCATCAGTACGGTATCCTTGGATGGTTGCTTCGAGGTAGGTGCGTGCCATTTCTCGCGTTGGGCTGGGTGCGGTGAAGAGGAGCATGAAGAGGGGTGCGAACGCAAAGAGAGAAGTGTTTCGATGGTATATGAATTCAGATCGCGCTGCTTCCGAGAGACGGTAGGCATAGTCGCGGTGCCGCGAAGGAATGAGGCGTTGCGCCACAACGAGCCGCTCGACGAGACGTGGCACATGGAATTCGGGGTAGTCGAGTGCTGGGGCAGTTCGATAGCGGTTTGCCCGTTTGAGGAGTGTCGTCAGGTGTTCCATCCGGCGGGCGAGGCCGGGGACGTAGATTTCGTCATGCGTCGTGAAGAAGGCAGCAAACATTCCCGAAAAAGAAAGATGTCCGTTTCGCTCGATGCGGTAGGCAACCTCGCCTGCGAATTCCTCGGAGAAGGAAGTCGGAAGGTACATGGGTGTCCCGAACGAGACATAGGCAGGACCGTACCGTGCCCGGATGAGTTTGAGAAATTTGCGGAAGAACCCTTTGCGTTCCGGTTCCTTTCCTCCTGTTATTTCCTGGGGGTAAAAACGCACTTCCGGCAGTTGCTCGTAAGTAATGGAGATGGGGACGACGTAGATGCGTCTTTTGCTCTGTTTCCGTATCTCGGCAAGCATAGAAAGAATACCGGTGCGCGGCGCCCGGATCTTGCCCGATCGAGTACGGCCCCCTTCGATGAAGAACTCGACGTGGTACCCTGACTCGATAACTGTCCGTAAATAGGCTTTGAAAACCTCGCGGTAGAGAGGGTTGTCGCGCACCCGGCGTCTGATGAAGAAGGCGCCGAGCCGCCGCAGGATGGCACCGAGCGGAAAGAAATCGAGGTTGTCTCCGGCAACGACGAGGGGGACAGCCACCTGTTCGTGATAGAGAAGGTGAAACATGATGAGGTAGTCGAAGTAACTCCGGTGAGAGGGGATGAAGATGAGTGTAATGTTCGGGTGCGCTGCGAGCCGCCGGAGGTATTTCGTCTCCTCTGGACGATATTCGATGCGTGAGAAGAGGGCAGAAAGAAATCGTCCGATGATGTGTGACACCCTGTCGGTAAAGTAAGGCCCATAGCGGGCCGCTATCGCATCGAGATACTGTTCGGCAGTTGCCCGGTCCGAGGAGATCGTTTTTTCGAGAGCGAAAAGTGTTTCGTTCCGCATCTCGAGCCAGTTTCGGAGCGATGCGCCCACGATATTCTTCTTTTCCTCCTTGAGAATCGTATAGAAACGGCGGTAGAGGTGAGAACTGTACTTCTCGCGCTGAATCTGGCGGGCGATACCAATACGGAGAGAAAGCCGGCGTCGTCCAAGGAGAAAGAGGAGAAGTTCACGAAATGTCGGCCAGAGACGGTATGTTCCGAAAAAAGGGACGAGCCAGTCATCCTTCTTTTGTCGTTCTTCGGAGAGTTCCTTGTTCCAGAGGGTAAGCACCGGTACGATCCATATTTCGCGTCCCGGTACCTTCGTGATGAAATTCGCCCACCCTGGGTCACGGGAGAAGAAAGTTTGATCTTCGACTGGCAGGTAGAGGCCGGTAATGCGGCGGCCGTAGCGCCGCGGTCCTCCACCCTTCAACCATTCGAAAAAGAGGACGCTGAGATCTCTGATGCTGAAGAAAATCAACGTACGTGGTCCGAAGGAGTGAGAGGGGACGGGAAGGCGGTGGTGGAGGAGGAAAACATTGAGGAGGAACTGCTCTATGAGAGAAGAGCGCTGGGTGATGTAAAAGATGGTCTTTCCTTCCTCAGTGAGTCGCTTGATCTCGTCGAAATCGGCGATTTCCCACGGTACTGAGCGGGAAACGAAATGTGCAAGGAGGCGAAAGAGCACCCCTCCTCTCTGTTCGAAGAAACGCCGTATCGTAAAGAAAAAGTAAGGATTACGCACGTTACAGGCGTCCCTTGACCAGTTTTGTGGGTGCCGGCGGTTCGAGCGATACGCGTATGGCGGGCGTGAGCACTTCGAGAGCCATACTCAGACGATTCGGGTCGCGATAGTGGATTCGTATCATTGGTTCTTCCCGCATCACTGGGTCGCCGATTTTTTTGAGGAAGGTGAGCCCGACGCTGTGATCTATGGTGTCTTCCTTTCGAGTTCGTCCTCCGCCGAGAAGAACAAGTGCCTTGCCGCAGGCGCGGGCTCCAATCTGAGAGACGAATCCCTCCTCCGAGGCGGTTATTTCGTGCGTAAAGGGGGCTAACGGGAGAAGGGAGGGGTTGTCAACGATGTGGGGGTCTCCCCCTTGTCGTTCCACCATACGGAGGAAACACTCGAGCGCAGAACCGTCGGAAAGTTTCCGACGTGCTGCGGCGATGCCGGCAGCAAGAGAAGGAGACATGTCGAAGAGAACAAGCAGTTCGGCTGCCTGCCGAAGGACGAGATCGGTTACTTGGGGGACGGCTTCGCCGCGGAGAACAGCGAGAGACTCGCCGATCTCGATAGTATGTCCTGCTGTCCTGCCAAGCGGTTCGTCCATGGCGGTGAGGAGGACGACGATCTTCTTTCCAAATTGTTCACCAATCTCTTTCATGGTACGTCCCAGGCGCCGCGCATCTGCCTCTGCTCTCATGAAAGCTCCGTCGCCCGTCTTTACGTCGAGAAGGAGTCCCTCTATCCCTTCAGCCAGTTTCTTTGACATGATGGAACTTGCGATAAGAGGGATGGACTCGACTGTTCCCGTAACATCGCGAAGCGCATAGAGCCGGCGGTCGAGCGGGGCGATATCGTCTGTCTGGCCGATCATCGCGACACCGATTTCCTCGACCTGTCGTCGAAACGACTCGCCGTCGAGGCCGACGCGGAACCCTGGAATTGCTTCGAGTTTGTCGAGCGTGCCACCCGTGTGACCGAGACCACGCCCAGAGATCATAGGGACCCGGAACCCAAGAGATGCAAGAAGCGGCGCGAGAGGGATTGATATCTTGTCTCCAACACCGCCAGTTGAATGTTTATCTACTACCGGTCGTCCATCGGCAGGGAAAGAAAAGGTTATGCCCGAAAAGAGCATCTTTTCTGTCCATACAAGGAGTTCTCGCCTGGTCATCCCCTGTATGCACACCGCCATGAGAAAGGCGGCCATCTGATAATCGGTAATCTCTCCGTGCAGGTATCCCTCTGCGATGAATGCCACATCTTCCCCGGATAGTTCCTTACCCTCCCGCTTGTCAGCGACGATGTCGTAGAAGAGGCGCATGTAAAAGTATCCTCGAGAATGCTGGTGAGTGTATTGTAGAATCCCTCGGTAATGAAGTCAACAATGAGTCCGGCGCGTGTTTTTTCGACAATCGTGTTGAAAAAAGAAGAAAGAAACTGCAAAAATCTGTTTTTGTAACAGGTAGAATCACCATGCACTGTACCCTGTGCATCACGCAGATCCGAGCGCCTTCCACGGCAATGTCTTGGTGCCGGGCATACCCCTCCCGACTGCCTCACGGAGGGTCAGTTTCAGCCAGTCCGCGAAATTGTTGATTTAAGAGTCTTGTCACGTTACATTCTCTTGTTCAGGGTATGGAGGAGACAGCCATGCAATGGTTTATGAGTCCTCACGACCTTGCCAAACGGCTCTACAGCTCAGACACGCTCATCGCCGACTGTCGTGGTGACCTTGTTGATCGAACGCTGGGGCTCCGCCAGTATCTCGACAATCATATCCCCTGCGCTGTTTTCCTCGATGGGGAAGATGTCCTGTCAGGGCCGAAGGGCACTCATGGAGGGCGACACCCTCTCCCTGATCTCGCACAGTTTGCGCAGGTTATGGGGACGAATGGACTCTCACCTGAGATGACAGTCGTCGCGTATGGTTTCTATGCAGCGCGGCTGGTAGTGTTACTTGAAATGATTGGCTACCGGAAGGCGGTGGTGCTCGACGGCCATCTGGACGAATGGCTTGCTGCCGGGTTGCCGGTAAATCGCAAACTGCCGAATTGTCAACCGACCCGTGTGGTCCCCCAGAATGACACCACCATTATCGTTGACTATGCCGAAATGCGGCGTCGGGTTGCCGCCCGCGATGCGCTCATCATTGACGTCCGGGCTCCCGAACGGTACCGTGGCGACGTCGAACCGATTGACCCGGTTGCGGGACATATACCCGGGGCGGTCAACGTACCCTGGGAGAGGAATTTCGATGCCGCCAAGCGACTTCTCCCGGCAGAGGAAATAGAAAAGATCTATGCCCCGTATCTTGACAAGAGACCAATTATTGTCTACTGCGGCTCTGGTGTCACCTCATGCTATACTGTGCTTGCCCTGCGTGAAATCGGCGTGAACGCTCGTCTGTACGCAGGCAGTTGGAGCGACTGGATAAGTTATTCTGATGCACCGATCGTTCGGGGAGAAGAGACATGATCAGAGAACGGTTTGTCTCCGTCCTCTTTGTAATCTGGTTGCTTACCTTCGCACCGCTGCCGACATCCGCCGCCGCACCCGTAGTTTTCACTGCCGATCTCTTCAAGAAACAGGTACAGGAAACGCTTGCTGATGAAGGAGAAGAAACGCTTATTCGCACGCTCACGACTCTCCACGGCAAGTTCAGGACACTCAACTACCCGAACTGCTTCGAGTGCTCCTTATGGCTCATCCGCCATACTCAAGATGTTGCGCCGGCCAAGCGTCTCGTCCTTGCCGAGTATGCCGCCCGTTTCTCTCCGGATTTGCCGGAGGCCCACCTTCACCGTTTTGCGACTGTTCTCGCCGAACGTCCGGGGGATATCGCCTTTCTGGGGGCATCGTTGTGGCGGTGGATCTCGGTTTCACTCGCGGGGCCTCAGCGCGATGCCTGTATTGCCGCAGTGTTGCGTTTTGTGCTTTTCTTTTCGGCGGCTCTCTTCGGCGCCATAGTGGCAGCAATGCTCTTCAAGTATGGAGGAGCCATTGCCCACCTCTACTCGCATGTCAGCGTTTTTTCCTTGTCTCATAAAGTACTGGGAGTTGCCGTCGGTAGTGCACTATTGCTCCTTGTCCTCAAAGGGGCAGTTGGCGTGGAAGTCATTTTTTTCCTGTGGTTCTTTTTCTGCTACCGCATTGCGCGTTACCGCGAAATCGTAGCCCTTGTTCTTTTGTGTCTCTTCTACCTTGCCGCCGACATCGGAACCACGATGCTTGCAGTAACAGCACCTGATCTTCGGGGTGGGAAGTGGGAGATATACCGTGCTGTCTACGATCCTCCCTTCACGGAAAAAGTGGCGATGGACACCAGAGATCCCGCATCTCTGTTTGCCGCCGGTATGCAGGCGTTCTATGAGCGGGATTGGGAGAGATCCGACCGCACTCTTGCGCTCTATGGAAAAGGACTCCGGGATAGAGCACAACTCGCGCTGATTGCGAACATGCGGGGAATCATCGCAAACGAGCAAGGAAAACGCCAAGCGGCGCGTACGTTTTTCCTCGAGGCGGTCAAACACGACGAGAAGCCTGCGTACCTATTCAATCTAAGCCGTGCTCTCTATGCCGAAGGCAATATCAAAGAAGCGGAAGAAGTCGAAATGCGTTCGATAGCGCTCGGCGGCAAAGGACGCTATGATTTCCCCGTTGTCGTCCTCCCGCGTCCGTATGATTTTGCACGAGAGTCGTCAGGAGTGACACCGCCTCAGGGCTTTTTCCACGATCCTCTCGCTCGTCGGGTCACGGCGCTCATCATGATCCTGATCATTACAGCGATTATGTGGTGGATTGGAGGGGCGAGGGAAAAGGTCTCGTGTTGCGTCGAATGCGGGAGCATCATTTGTGAGGAATGCAGTGGAAACGATGAAGAGGTGTGCCTTACCTGCCGAGCGCTCAAGGCGGGAAAGAAAATCCTCAGCGTCTCCGACGTAAAGAAACACACCGAACGGCGCGAACGCTGGGCGACGCGCCGGCGTCTTCTCTCGATCGTTCTCTCGCTCCTACTCCCCGGCATGGGGCTCATTTACAATGATGACGTCGTGGAGGGTCTTTTCTTCCTAGCCTCATCTCTCATTCTCGTTTTCCTCTTCTTTCTACCCCGATTCTTTGCGTTTACTGCGGTTGCACCGGCTTCTTTCGCGTTTGTTCCGTTTTTTATCGGTGCTCTGTTCCTTTTGTTGTGGCTTATCAGTCTCATGCGCTCGTGGCACGCGTCGAATGTTGCATAGGGGAGGAAGGTGAATGCTTGCCGGAGAATTGAGGCACGGTGCTGTCGAGAGTGTATGGGAAGAAATAGCGGCAGGAGGAATGACGGGGATTCTTACCGTCGAATCGGGGAAACACCAGTGGCACTTCTTCTTTCGTGCCGGGGCACTCGTCGGTGCCCGCAAGCAGGGGGTTTCATCAGGAGATCGCGTAGTTGATCTTCTCCTCGACGGAGGTGTCCTTCGGCCCGAAACGGTACGCGATGCGCTCAAGAAACAGGCAAAGACAATGAAGAGTTGCGTCGAACTGCTGATGGAAGAAGGCCATGTTCCTCTCATTCTCTATTCTCGGGCGCTTTCGGCGGCTCTCCGTCTTTACTTGCTCGAAGTGATAAGGCTCGACAAAGGGCATTACCAATTCGCAGTAAAGGAGGACCTGCGCGAGGACACCGGCGCAAAACCGCTCTTCCTCGATAGGTTTAATGTATTTCGTGACCATTTTGCGACCAATCCACGGCTGCTTAACCGCTTATACGGGGCGCTCTTCTCGCCGGTAACAGTACTCGAAGCAAAAAGTTTTCCCCTCGACCGCAAAACACTCTTTTATTCCTACATGACGCAGGATAGGGATCTGTTGGATTTCCTCATACAAATGGGGGACATGGTTGATTCCGGAACCCTTGTCCTTTCTCGCTGGCTCGGCGGTGTTGCACCACGCGATATCGTGGTGGTGGTGTTTCTCCGTTTCTGCGCCATCCTTCTCGTCGCTGCTCTTTTTGTCGTTGCCCTGGTAGTGGAAGAGCGCCATACGACACCCGCCGCCGTCGTGTATGAGAGGGCTGTCCGGATCAAGGTAGCCTTGCTCCTTGACGAAGCCCGTTTCAGCACCGGGGAAAGGGTTGATGCCGCCCGTCTCGTCCGGGGAGGTCTTATTACACTCGAGGAGGCAGCCGTATGGGAGTCTGGAAAAGGGAAATGAGAACATCCATAAATAAAGGAGCACGCTATGCCTAACATCTCGAAAAGTGCAGTGCCGCCTGATCGTTTGCGCTACTATCCTAAACTCGAGAAGTATCGGGGACTCACGGCGCGGCGCATATCACCCGGTTCGCAGTCGTTCTGCCAAAAGAAGGGCTTCGACGCGATAGACTTCGGTGTTTCGATTAACAAAAAAGGGTTCAACATCTATGTGTCGGGGGCTCCCGGCATTGGCAAGACGTCGAGTGTAAAGAAGTACCTCGAGAAAATAGCAGCCAAGATGCCGACTCCCCGTGATATCTGTTACGTTTACAATTTCGAGGCGCCCGATGAACCGCGGCTCATCATGCTCCCTGCTGGAACCGGCGAGGTGTTCGTCAAAGAGATGGCGGACCTCTTGGACTACTTTCAGTACCAAATACCGCGCCAACTGGAAAGCGAAGCATTCGAGATGAAAAAAGGGGAGGTTGTTCGCTGGTATCAGGAAGAGAGCGAACGCAACTACCGGAACATTGAAATGGAAGCAGCACAACTGAGTTTTACCATCAAGTCAACACAGAGCGGTTTCGTGATAAACCCCATCGTCGGCGGAGAAGCAATCGGTAAAGAGGAATTTGAAAAGCTTTCCGAAAGCGAGCGGGAGCGCATTCGTCGTAACGAGGAGAAACTCCAGGAGAAACTCATCGCTTTTTTCCATCGTGAACGAGTCCTCGAGAAAGAGTACAAGGAGAAGATGACGGTGCTTCGGCAAAGTATGGTGCGCCTCATCATCGCCGAACCGCTCGAGGAATTACGCAGAAAGTACCATACCAACCGTGATCTTGGGACATACCTCGATTCGCTGGAGAAACACATTCTTGGACACTTCGAAGCGTTTTTCACTGCGCGTGATGCCAAAGAAGGCAAGGTAGACCCGCAGACTGTAGATGTACCCAACTTCCATGAATACAAAGTCAACCTTCTTGTGAACAACAAAAATCTCAAGGGAGCGCCCATTATCTACGAAACGAACCCGACCTACCAGAACCTTATGGGTTACTTCGAGTATGAGGAGATACACAACTCGATATTTACCGATTTCACCCGCATGAAACCTGGGGCGCTCCACTATGCGAATGGTGGATTCCTCATCGTCCAGGCGAACGATATTCTGAAGAACTACCATGCCTGGACGGCACTCAAGCGCTCGATGCGTAACCGGCTCCTCAAAATGGACGATGTGGATGTAGATTTCCGCTACCGTGCCAACATCTTCCCCAAACCGGAGCCAGTCCCGCTCGATGTGAAGCTCATCATGATCGGCGATGACTATCTCTACCGCATGCTCTACGCCTATGATGACGACTTTACACGCATCTTCCGCGTAAAAGCCGATTTCGAATCGGTTACCGATATTTCTCCCCGGAACACCGAAGGACTCGTCCGCTTCATCTCGCGGGTTGTACAGGAAGACTGTATGCTCGATTTCGATCTCAGTGCAATGCGTCGTATCCTTCACTACAGTTCACGAAAGGCGGAGGACCAGAAGAAATATTCGGTGGCGGCGTCCGAACTCGTTGACATCATTCTCGAGAGCGACTTTTGGGCCCGCAAGGAAAAACGCACGATAGTCAACGAAGAGGCGGTACGACATGCGATTGCCATAAAGGAAAGCCGCCATGCCGGCCTCAAAAAACAGTACTACGAGTTGATAGAACGCGGCATCATCCTCATCGAAGTAGCCGGGGAAAAAGTTGGAATGATTAACGGACTCGCGGTTTACAGCGTCGGTGATTTCGCTTTTGGTATACCTTCCCGCATTACGGCGCGAGTGTTTGCCGGGAAACAGGGTATCGTCAACATAGACCGAGAAGTGCGTCTCTCGGGGCAGATTCACGACAAGGGAGCACTCATTCTTGCCGGTTTCCTTGGCGATATCTTTGCCCAGGACAAGCCCATATCTTTTTCTGCTTCCATTACCTTCGAACAGAGTTATGGAGAAATCGAGGGAGACAGCGCAAGTTCGACCGAACTCTACGCTCTCCTTTCAGCACTTGCCGAGGTGCCAATCCGTCAATCCATTGCGGTGACGGGATCGGTCAATCAGATGGGGCAAATCCAGCCGATTGGCGGCGTGAACGAGAAGATAGAAGGTTTCTTCGAGATATGCAAGATGAAAGGTCTTACTGGTACTCAGGGCGTAATTATTCCTCGCCAGAACATCGAACACCTGAACCTCTGTGACGAGGTAGTCGAAGCGGTGAAGAGAAAACGGTTCCACATCTATGCTATCTCGAACATCATGGAAGGGGTCGAGATTCTCACCGGTATGCCGGCGGGACGACGTGAAAAAAATGGCTCTTTCACGCCGGGAAGCCTTTTCGAGAAGGTTGACCAACGAATTCGTAAACTCAACCGTATCAAATGAGGAGCGTGTCCGATGCTGTCTTTTACCATAGAACATACTACCGGAAAGGACCGCGCCGCTACCTGGGCGTGGCTCGATGAACGCATCGAACAGGAATTGCGCCGCCGAGTTCCTCGTGAGGAAATGAAGGTCGTTGAAACGGTCGAAAACCAATTTTTTGTTGTTAAGGGGAAGAATGTGTCGGCGCTGATCCGGGTGGATGACAATCTCGTTTCAATTACCGTTGATATCCCCCTCCTGTTCGTTCCATTCAAATCAGCGATAGAAGCGGGTATTCGTGAAGCCTTACGTGCGCTATGAGCGACTTCTATCGCACGCTTACCGCTCCCTGCGGCCCCTATGAGATGAGAGAGCGTTCTTCTCGCTTTATTGCCTATGGCACACCGGCAACAACGCTGGAAGAAGTTGATGCCTTCATAGATTCTCTTCGGCGGCAATTCCATGATGCCACCCATATTGGATGGGCATGCCGGTTGGGTGAGGGAGAGGAACAGATTTCCCGCTCTCATGATGGCGGCGAACCATCGGGAACGGCTGGCATCCCTATTCACCGAGAGATTGTACATGCCGATCTCTTCAATGTTACCTGTGCGGTTGTTCGCTACTTTGGAGGCATAAAACTGGGTACTGGTGGTCTTGCGCGTGCCTTTGGTGGCGCCGCACGAGGACTTCTCAGTCATGCGCCGATACGTACCGTCCCTATCACAAACATCGTAAGGATGCAGGTACCATTTGAGTCCATGGGGATGGTTATGCACCTGATAGAGCACTATCCATACACCGCTGTCGTTTCGAGAGAGTATACAGAGCATGACCTACATCTCGCCGTAGCAGTCCCCCGTTCTCAGGTTACCGCCTTCCAGCGAGATCTTATCGATAAGAGCAGGGGACGCATTATCATCATTTGTTAATTTTGTGGTGGGTGGCCGTCTACTGATTCCCAGATGGCGTCGAAATAGGTTTTGAATATTGCGGCAATGTCAGGATCACGAGTTATGAAGAGAAGTTCGCGGTTCCGGTAGCAGGCAGATTTTGTCCAGTTCATTGAGCCAAACAGAAGTGTTTTGCCATCGTCAATAACAGCAAATTTGTGGTGAAAATTCAATGCATTACCTTGGGAATCAAAGAGACGGTCGTACCGAACCTGTGCCCCGAGAGATTCGAGGTACAAACCAGCACGACGGTTGACTGGTTTCCCTTCTTCTCCAGCCCAGTCGTCGAGAACGACCCTCACCGTCAGATGTCTTTTGAGAATCTTCTTGAGACCTGTCATCAGAGGGGTGCCCGGTGTCACCGTGTAGATGGCGATATCCACCCCGTTGCGGGCGGAGAGGAGGGCTTCCTTTGCTGCTCGGCACCCTTTCCCCGGTAAGAAGTAGAGAGTCCCGTACTCGACGGGACAACCCGATTCGCACCGCTTCGCGACCTGCATCTGTTCGAGGGTAGAAAACTCTTCCTTCAAAATGTGCGCCATCCGGGGCACTCGGTGGAAGAGGATTCCCGCATTCTTTGATTGTCCTCCTGTCATGTTGCGCGAAGAGAGGAACACGGTTGCATTATCGGCGACAAGAAATTTTTCGTGCAGTATTCCTTTGGGAGGATGGAATTCGGTGAGGGAGAATAAAGGACGTCGTTCGAGTTTATTGCGTCCCGCTATTACTCTCACGGTGACGCCGCGTGAGGCAGCACGCTCGAGTGCCTCGACGGCAGGAGAACGATCAAGGGTATAGGTGACAATAGCGAGGGAAGTACCTGCACGGTTGACGAGGGAAACGAAACCTTCTTCGACTGCATCGTCGAAGAAAACCTCACCGCCAGAGAATTCATAGTGATCTCTTGTTGCCACTGGCGGTGAAGGACGTGGTGCTTCCTCTGCTTGTTCCTCTTTTTCTCCGGGTTCGGGATGAGGCGGGGTTCTCTCCCTCAGCGGAACGGGTTCCGGAACAACCCAGAAGTAGAAGGCAAATCCCGCGGCAATGAGCAATGCCGTCTCAATGAGCGAAAGGATTCGTATGAAAAAAGTACGGCGCCTGGGGCTCAAGAGCACGGCGAACCGACACAGGTACGTATCTTGGTAATTCTTTCGTAAATGAGGGAGAACTGTTCGAAGTCAATGGACTGGAAGCCATCGGAAAGAGCGTTTGAAGGATCGAAGTGGACTTCGAGCATGAGACCGTCGGCGCCGAGGAGTACTGCTGCCTCGCTTACGGCTGGGATGTAGCGCGCAATTCCTACGCCGTGGGACGGGTCGAGGATGACTGGTAGGTGAGATATATCCTTGAGCATCGGAATAGCCGCCATATTGATGGCGCTTCGGATGGCATCATCGAAGGTGAGGGACCCACGCTCACAGAGGATAACTTGTTCGTTTCCTTCGAGAAGCAAATACTCGGCAGCCAAAAGGAAATCTTCGATCCTTGCCGCCGGAGAACGTTTGAGGAGAACCGGTTTCCTACTTCGTCCTACCTCGCGGAGAAGGGCGAAGTTATACATGTTACGCGCGCCGACCTGTATGACATCAATATGCTGGAGGAAGGAATCGAGACTGCGCAGGTCTATAATCTCGCTTACCGAGTACATGCCGTGGCGTTGGGCAACGCGCTGCATGATACGTAAACCTTCTTCCCCCAGTCCCTGGAAGCTGTAGGGAGATGAACGCATTTTATATGTACCGCCGCGCAAAAGACGGACGCCTTTGGTGGCGAGGAAAGAGGCGATGCGATCAAGGGAGTCTTCGCTTTCAACGCTGCAAGGGCCGGCGATGAATTGGAACCCTTCTCCGATAGTTGTATTGTCGCCGATCTTGATGACACTCTTTTGCTGGTTTTCTTTGGTAACGAGGAAGTAGGGACTCGAAACCCGGAGGACCTTTTCGACGCCCGGCACCGACCGGAAGCGATTGATATCGCTTTCTGAAAGGTCGCCGACCACCGGGAAAATGGTATATTTGACTCCTTCGACTATATTGAATTGGAAACCACCGGCCATCAGGCGACGGCGTACTTCTTCCAGCACCTCGGTACGACCACGCTTGATAACGATGATCATGGTATCTCCTCGCTCTTTCCCTGCTCGTCGGGGGTCAACAATCGAAGAAAGTATATTTCATCGACCTCGAAATGACAAATTTTATTTACAAAAAAAGAAAGGATACGTATAATCACTCATCTGTTTCGAGGTGCTATCTCGAAGATATGGTGTACCCGGGCATGCGACGCTGTGTTTTCATCTTTTTCTTGGTATGTTACTGGGGACATCTCTCGGCTAAGAGCGACTATGCGGTACTCAAACTCTGTTTCGAGAAAGATGGTTCTCCATTTCTCATCTCAACGAAAGATAAGAAGGTTGCAGAAAAAGAGGGATTCCAACAGGTCAAGGAAACCGACCTGTGGATGCGCCGCATGAAGGTGATAATGGATTACAACCAGATTTTTTCGTTCAAGGCGGTGAGCGATTCGTGCATCGCCATTTCCCGCATACCGCCGGGGTCTCACACCGTCACAGTAGATTTCAAGAGTGCGGCGTATACGTCCTACGTAGCACGGGGAGGGGTAACGAAGAAATTCAAGGCTGACCTCCTCTTTGATGCGACTGTGAAAGTTGAAGAGGGGCCGACTATTCCGGTAGAGATACACCAGGAAGATGACCGTGCGGTGCTCTATGAAACAATCGAGAACCAGCCGGTTCCCGGATGTGAAAAAAACTGTCGTATCCCAACAGAGATTCCTGTTTACTTTATGGTGCGTTCGGAGGACGAGAAGAGAGAGTGCCCAACACACTTCGAGATCGTCGTGGCGAATGAACGTGAGAAGAAGTTGAACTGTTATGACCCCGAACGTATCACGGCAATGCTCAAGGAATTTGTAAGAGAGAACAATATCACCTGCCGGGTAAACCTCGAGTATGCCTTTTTCCGCCTCTACGGGGAAGGGTGCCTCGTTACGATGGAGCCGGATCCGAGCGGCCTTCGTCCTAAGGATCCCGAGATACGACTCATTCCTCTCGACAAGCAGAAACTGCGCTACTATCTGCAGATAGGCAATGGCGAGAAGAGGCCGTACGTTTTCTCGCCCTCAGACCGGAAAGGACAGGTGATTGTTCCGCAGGAGGGTCAACCAATTGTACTTACCGAGGTGCGCGAACAATGAACATAGGTGTCTTCATCTCAGGGAATGGCACCAACATGGAAGCGGTAGTACGGCGCTGGAAGGAAGGAGGTTTTTCTCAGGTCGAACAGGTATCTTTTGTTTTGTCTGATAATCCGCAGGCGGCAGGCATCGAAAAAGCAGTGCGTCTCGGTGTCCCTGTACTTGTTCTGCCCCGGGGAAAAGGGGAGACACGCAAGCAGCACGAAAAACGCATCCTCGAAACGATTGCTGAATACCGTGTGGGGCTCATTGTCCTTGCAGGGTTTATGCGGGTGCTTTCTCCCTTTTTTCTTACCGCTTTCGAAGGGAAGATTATCAATATCCACCCCTCGCTTCTCCCCGCCTTCCCGGGAATAGATGCTCAGCGGCAGGCATTCGACCACGGAGTCAAGGTAACGGGATGTACTGTTCATTTCGTTGACGAGAACCTTGATGGCGGCCCCATCATTCTTCAAAAGGCAGTCGAACGGCGCGACAAAGATGATGTCGAATCGTTGCGCTTACGCATTCTTGCGGAAGAACACCGCCTGCTGGGAGACGCCATAGAGATTGTGACGACCGGACGTTATCGTGTCGAAGGACGATATGTTGTAACGGAGATGAATCATGAAAACTAAAATCATTCTGCTCGTTGTATGTTCGTTGGGGCTTATGTGTGTCGCTGCGTATCAGATGCTTGTGAGGCCGGCCGAGAGCCAACTTATCCAGACGATCGAAGACAGCGTTTCCCGTGCTACGGCGCTCTACAAGTACATCAACGCGGCTGAAACGCTCGAGCGGATACGTGACGCCGAGGAGATTGCAAGCCGTCCTGAGCTTCTCGCTGTTTTTGATCCTGCCGCCTATGCGGCAAATCCGCAGGAGGTAAGCCAACGGGTACAGATCGAACTCAATGTCATCAACAAATTCGCAGACGATTCTGACGTATTGTTTGTTACCGACACCGAAGGAAAGGTTGTTGCCCGAAACCTCGACAATACGATGAGTGGTATGAGTTTCCGAGAGAATCTTCTCATCAACAATGCAATATCGGGACGCAGCGACGAAGACATAGTCGAGATACTGGGAAAAAAGATGAAGGTGGTGTCGGTGCCTATTCGTAAGGGCGGTGTTATCATCGGCACCTATAACTCGGCGAATATCGTTGATTCTGAAATGGCAAAGAGTGATTTTGGCAAGATTGCCGAAGAAACGAACGAAGAAAGAGGGGTTCGGTCCCTTGCATTCGCCTTCGTCGAGAAGGGGAAGGTCCTGGGGTCAACACTCCCGCCTGATCTCCACGAGGCACTCAAGAGATTCATGGGAGAACATCCCGACATCGTTGAAAAGGCTCTCCAGGAAGAGGAGCGCCGGCACGTGTTTTCCGTCAATCTCGCCGGCGAAGAGTTCTATGCCAATATCGCCGTTCATGAGCACTTGGGGCAGCGGGGCGATGTGTGCTATGTGTTCCTGAGCTCGACGGACAAAATACTCCAGCCTTTTCGTGCCAGCCGAACCAATTTCCTTTGGTTTACCATCATTCTTCTGGTGATTGGTATCATTCTTTCGGTTGTCATCGAGGAACAGGCGCAGGCGCCTATCAATCGTTTCATGGAGGGGATGATAGAGATTATTCATGGGAACCGGACGTTCCGCTTCAACAATGAGGCTGAAGGTATTGAGGGACAACTCAATCAGAATGCAAACATGATGATTGCATCGCTCCTCGGTGAACGGATTCTTGACGAAAAACAGGTTGGCGAGAAACTTGGTCCGATGAGAGCGGAGGAGTAACCCCCATGGCATACAGCAGTTTTAACAAGATATTCATTCTCGGTAACCTTGGACAGACACCCGAACTGCGTTACTCGAATGCAGGCAACCCGGTGACTCGTTTCTCGGTCGCTACACACGAGCGTTTCAGATCTGCTGGCGGAGAGGACGAAGACCATACGGAGTGGCATCGCATAGTGGTCTTTGGTACTGCAGCAGAGAACTGTTCCAAGTTCCTCAAGAAGGGTTCTCTCGTGCTCGTGGAAGGGAAACTGCGTACCAGAAAGTACTATGACAAAGATAAAAACGAGCGTTTTGTCACAGAGGTTATCGCCGATATGGTTCATTTTCTCGATCTTGGAGGCGGCGAAAGAAACGTCTTACGACAACACTCTGACGATGAAACATCGCAGAAGGAAACAGGGAAAAAAGAACCCTCAGAGAAAGCGTTCAACAACGCATTAGCAGAGGCTATCAAGGATATCCCCAGCGACGATGGTGATTTGCCTTTCTAGTCGCTGAGAGAGTAAAAGCCCCCCTTCTTTTGAATGAGATTGTCCCGGCACAAGGAAGAGAGCGCCAAGGAGAGTCGTTTCATCTCCCTTGTTTCTTTTCCCAGATCGTCTGCAACGACTTTCACAAGCGCCTTGCGCGAAAGAGGACCTGCAGCGAGACACCGAAGTATTGCACCCCGAAGTTGCCGGTTGCTCCCTTCGAAGGGAGGCTGAACGGTGTGATGGGCGGATCGCCGCGAGGGGTTCCGATATATCTCCTTCAGGTGAGAGCCGTAGTCCATCAGGGCAAAGAACCACTGTCGCGGATTGCCCCTGTCGAGTGTTTTCTCTACGAGTGGTGTAATTTCACGGTCGGGGACATTATCGCGGCGTGGAAAGAAGTGATGAAGGAAAACTGCCCGGATGTTCGTCTCGATGATAACGTGAGGCTGGTTGAAGGCAAAAACAAGGACGGCGCGGGCGGTGTAGGGGCCAATGCCGGGCAGCGAGATAAGATCTCCAATTGTTTGGGGAAAAACGCCACGATACCGTTCTACGAGTGCCTCGGCACACCGTTTGAGAAAGAGCGCTCGCCGGTTGTAACCGAGCCCCTGCCAGAGGGAAAGCACCGCGCGAAGCGGCGCCGCGGCAAGTGATTCGATGGTGGGAAACTGCCTCATAAAACGAGGGAAGTAATCGGCGACCCTCGCCGTTTGTGTCTGTTGGAGCATAATCTCCGAGACCAAGATGGCGTAAGGATCGGTAGTCTCCCGCCATGGGAAAGAACGCCCATGTGTGGTAAAGTAATCGAGAACCGTTTTACGGAAACAGAGAATACCTTTTTCTGTTACTGCCCGCACAGAACAACAAGAAGTCTTCTTCTTACATGTCGTTTTCGAAGATCGAGGAGAAAACAGGGGCGCGAGTTAGAGTTCGCTCTTGAATGTCCCTGCGGCCTTGAACGAAACGGTTTTCGATGCCTTGATCTGGATGCGTTCGCCGGTTTTGGGATTGATGCCCATCCGTGCCTTGAGAGCGCGTTTTTTGAATGTCCCGAATCCGCTGAGAACGATTTTGTTCTCGGCAGAAACAGTATCCCGTACGATCTGTACAAACGTGTCGTAGAGCATCTTTGCCTGCTCGTTGGTTAGCGCAAGATCTTTTTCCATACTCTCTTTGATCGCTTTGACAAAATCACCCTTCGATGTTGCCACAATCTTCTTTGCCATAGGTTCCTCCCTCGGAAAATGGTTGTGAAAAAAAACAAAGGACCAAACCGAGGGGGAGTATGTGCCGTTCACTCGAAAAATCAAGAAAAAACTGTATTACTCTAGGCGCGCATGGGCACGGCATGTTAGGAGATGAGGGGAGTTCCTGCGTAACTGTTTATGAGTTCTATTGTTTTCTTCTTTGTTTCTTGAACGAAACTTTTCTTTCGATCGTAGGGGAGGAATGCAGATTTGACCCCGTTTATCACGAGGTCGAGTATTTGCTGTGGCCCCAGATCGAAGGTCGTGTAGGCACGCAGATACTCATCAGTCATCGTTGTGTCGGTCATAAGGCGGTTATCGGTGTTGAGGGTTACGCGGATGCCAAGGTCGAGGTAAAAGCGGAAAGGATGGTCTTCCAATTTTTTCACTGCTCCGGTTTGGACGTTCGACGAGAGACATACCTCGAGTGGAATACGATGGTCATTGACATAATTGAGGAGGTCGCCATCTTCACGAAGGCGCGTACCATGACCGATGCGGTGCGCACCACAGTAGTGAAGCGCCTGATGAATGCTGTCAGGACCGTACGCTTCGCCGGCGTGTATAGTTACGTTGATGTTGTTCGAGAGAATGAGAGAGAAGGCATCGAGGTGATCCCTCGCCGGATAGTTTAACTCTGCTCCTGCGAGGTCGAAACCGACAACCCCTTTGTTTTTGTAGGCGACAGCCAGTTCCGCCATCCGTAAACTTACCTTGGGAGAGATGTTGCGAATGCCGCAGATGATGACGCCGCTTGGGATTCCAAAATCACGCTCGGCGTCGCGTAGACCACTGAGCACTGCCTCTACGATGGTGGTAAGGGGGAGCCCTTTTCGGGTGTGGAGGACAGGTGAGTAGCGTACCTCGAAATAATCGATACCATCGGCGTGGCAATCTTCCGCAAGTTCGTAGGCGGCACGGTAGAGGGCTTCGGTGGTTTGGAGCACCTGGAGGGTTACCTCGAAGCCCCGCAGGTACTCTGTGAGTGACCCGTGAACTTTTCCTGCTCCGAGAAGTTTCTTGACTCCTTCCTCGTCATGTACCCCCAGGTTCATCTCCTGGCGTTCGGCGAGTGCAAGGAGGGTAGAAGGACGGAGTGAGCCGTCGAGGTGGACATGGAGATCTGTCTTGGGGAGACTCCGAAAGAATGTGCGGTCGAATGGTTTAGGAAGGACAGGAGGTATCCCGGCAGTAGTTATTGGAGCGTTTTGCATTCTACCGGGTCCATGTCACGGAGGTCGGCATAGCCGTCGAGCGAAAGGGGTTCTCCCTCTCTGATGCTGTGCGAAAAGAGGTGAACGATGCCGTCGTAGGCATTCTTTTTGAAGCAGATTTTTGTTATCTCTCCCTTCTCTCGGGTTGTTTCGGTAAAATAGAGTTGATCATTGTTGAGGTAAAAAACCTCTTTTTTATTCATGGAAGAACCGTCGAGTTGGAGAACGAAGAGATTCCCTGTTCCATCCTCGAGGTGCTGGGCAAAGAAAACTTGAAGAAGGGGAATCTGAAAGCCGGCGCTGTTGTTGATGTTTTTCTTCATCACCCACAGAGCGCCAATGTACGCCTCTTCTTCGCCAGCATCGTTGGTGTAAAAAAGGCGGCCATCGGCAAGATGCAAGTCGGTTGTCGGGGTATTTTCGCCGTTGATGATGCCGTAGAACTGAAAACGCACCTGCCACTTCTTTTCGGTAAGGGTATCCCCATCTGATATCTCTTCATAGTCTTCGTCGCTCGCATAACTTACGAGATCGTTGAGGTAATCGTACTTGCCAATCTCGTCGTGGGAGGTATCGTTGCATGCACCACCCCACGCCATCATGAGTGCCGCTATGCCAACGAGATACTGTCTCATCTGTCTTTCTCTCCAGTTATTGCAGACACGAAGTGTATAGCATGAAGAGAAGAAAGAGACAACTTTTCTCGATACAGCGAGAACTAACGGTGGAGGTCATGCGGGAAGAATGGCGCGGGAAATCTCCTCGAGGTGCTCTACGGCTGCCGCTATTTCTTCGGGGCGTTTCCTCGCAGTACCGAATTGAACACGTTTCGGTTTGGGCTGACCATTGAGCAAAGAGATGTTGTAGTACCGTTTTAGTCGTGCCTCGGCGGCAGAAAGGCGCTCTTCGGCTACTGCAAGGTAGAAGCCAACGAGCCATGACTCGTGAGGCATTTCCCCCTTTGCGAGGGAAGAGGCGACGATCCGGAGTGCCGTGTCGGGGTTGTCGGGAAATGGATCAGTCACCTCCGCAGTCTCGAAATTGATCGCGCGACGGAGAGCATACATCCCTGCGAGGAGATGTCCGAAGGTAATCAGTTCTCGGACATTCTCTGTTTCGATTTGGGCAACCTCGGCGGCGAGTGCTGCAACTCGGCTATCGAGGTCGGAGAGAGTAGGTGCTGACATGGTATCTCCCTGATTCTGTCTCACGTAATATATGATACGAGAAAGGCGAGGTAAAGTCAAAGTGGAGGTGATGGTAAGAATAGCGGTGTATGGTGAGTTGTTTCCCGGTGCTTGACATGGCCTCTCTTTTCTGCGCTATACTGTTTCCTACAGTGTCCACGAGGAGAGAAGAGAGATGATAACCAAAGGGCTTCTTCTCAAACTGTTCGATGCTGCACACATGCAACGCTGGAACGATCGGCTCCGGCCGGTGGCGCTCGTCGAACTCGATAAACAGGCACACAAGTTCATCACGGCGGTTCAGTTCGCCCAGTTCGAGGCGAAGCGGCAGCCGGTGGATCTTCATGCCCTCATCGAAGGGGCATTCTTCGAGATGCTCCAGCGGGTCGTCCTCACCGATATCAAACCGCCCGTCTTTCATCGTATCCGTGAGGATCGGGTGCGCTACCAACGTCTCAATGCGTGGATTTACGACCAGTTGGAGAAGTACCTTCTGCCGCTCGGCGACGGCATCGCCGACCGCTTTCGTACCTACTTCGATACCCCGCAGGAGACGATCGAACGGCGTATCCTCGCCGCGGCACACCTCTTTGCCACACGGTGGGAGTTCGGCATCATCGAGCGTCTCAACACCGGCTACTTCGATGTCGAGGATATCCGCCGCTCGCTCGATGAACGGCTTGCTGCCTACGGTGGCCTCGTCGGGATGGCCGAGATTGCAAAACACGGCGGCAACAACCACAGCCGTCATTTTCTCGATCTCTGCGGCCAACTGCGCTTCCAATACCGCTGGTCGAATCTCCACATGATGCCACGCATCTCGGTCCTTGGCCACATGCTGTTGGTCGCTCTTGTCTCCTATCTCCATTCCCGCGAAATGGGTGCCTGTCCCAAACGGTGCCTCAACAACTTTCTCACAGGGCTTTACCACGATCTGCCCGAGGTACTTACCCGCGACATTGTTTCCCCGGTCAAGCGGTCGGTCGAGGGGCTTGCCGACCTCATCAAGGACTATGAGAAAGAGCAGATGGAGCGGGAGATTTACAGTCTGCTTCCCGAGGATTGGCGTGACGAGTTCCGGCGGTGGACCGAGAATGAGTTCTCGGACACTGTATGGGAGGAAGGGGGCTGGCGGAACAGTACTCCTGAAGAGATTTCTGAGCGTTACAACGAAGACCGCTTTGATCCCCGCGATGGGACGCTCGTCAAGGCGGCTGACGAACTCTGCGCCTTCATCGAGGCGGCCACCGCGATAAAGAATGGCAGTCATGCCGATGACTTCTATAAGGTGAAGGTGCTCCTCCGCGAGAAGTATGGCACGCGCACCATTGCCGGTATCAACTTTGGCCGCATCTACGCCGATTTCGAGTGAAAACCATCGAATACTGAGGCTTGGTTGAGAATTTCTCCTACCTCACCTCCTCGAACGGGCAGACACTTTCCTTCTCGCAGTAGCAATCCATGTCGCGCAGAATGAGGGGAGAACTGGCGTGCTGTTGATAGAGAAACCACTTCCCTTCGAATTCCGAGAAGTCATACGGGA
>Ga0129299_1000263_pt1 | contig 32202 bp, 23 predicted proteins | sample ConPoolayeCmetaG_FD_94477 | JGI IMG/M metagenome (GOLD analysis project Ga0129299, IMG submission 94477) | Hot spring microbial mat communities from California, USA to study Microbial Dark Matter (Phase II) - Cone Pool mat layer C metaG ...
CGTTGATAGTAAAAGGTAGGGTAGCATTGTGTCCCTCGATAACGCCGCGAAGATAGTAGTCACCGTCACGTCCCTTCTGCGGTTTTATCTCTGTTACCACCACACCGAGGACACGTACCTTCGACTGGACATTTTTGTTCTCTCTCGCCTCTTCGACCGAGGCAAGAAACTCCTCTATCTCACACAAACCAAGGCCAGCAACGTCACGGCGGAAGAGCGCTGCAACATGCCCGGAAAGGTGGGCACCCAGCACCTCGCGTTCAGCCTCGAGTGTTCGGAATAGATCCCATGGCGCGGCCTCTCGCTCTGCCTCTCGGAGCAACCAACTGTCGTCGCTTGCTCCACTCTCTGTCACGACCACCGAATCACCTTGTGTCATCAGCGCGAAAAGAGAGGTCTGCCCCGTAACCCGGTCACTGAATCTCTTTTCCCCCTCTCTGAGGGCGGCAGGCAGCATGGCAAGCAGGTATGCGCGATTGATCCCGGTAAAATCGAATGCCCCCGCCTTGATGAGAAACTCGATAGTACGGCTGTTTACGCGCGACTGGTTGATGCGGCTCGTGAAGTCGAGGAGCGAGCGAAAGTCCCCGTTCTTTTCACGCTCTCTGATGATCTCTTCGATAGCCGCATCACCAATATTCTTTATGGCGCTTAACCCGAAGCGAATGCCGCCCTCTTCGATCGAAAAAGTGGTGCCAGAGCGGTTTATATCGGGAGGACGTATTTCTATTCCCATTGTTCTCGCATCCGCAATGTATTCGACCATTTTTGCGGTGTCACCCGCTTCAGAAGAGATGAGTGCAGCAAAAAACTCCTGAGGATAGTGAGACTTGAGGTAGGCGGTTCGATAGCCGAGAATCGCGTACGCAGCCGCATGAGACTTGTTGAATCCATATTCCGCAAAACGCCGCATGAGGTCAAAGACACGTCCCGCAACTTCTGGATCGAACCCACGGGCCTTCGCTCCCTTCATGAAATCGAACTCTGCCTTCGCCATGATGTCCACTTGCTTCTTTCCCATTGCCTTGCGAAGGATATCAGCCTGTCCCAGGGAGAACCCAGCCATATTCACCGCTATTTGCATCACCTGTTCTTGATACACGATGAGCCCGTACGTTTCTTTCAAAATCTCTTCGAGAATCTTGGTCTCGTAGAAAACCTCCTCTCTACCGTGCTTTCGCCGAATGTACGATGGGATACTCACCATCGGACCGGGACGGTAGAGAGCAACACCTGCGATGAGATCTTCGATACGGTCAGGACGCATCTGGCGGATCATCTTGCCGAAACCGGCTGACTCCATTTGAAATACACCCTTCGTGCTCTTGCTCCACAGTGTTCGATATGTCAGCGCATCATCGAGAGGGATGCGGGTAATGTCGAAGGTTGGCTCTCTGCGTCGGATGAGGTCAATCGCATGATTAACCATGGTAAGCGTTTTGAGGCCCAAGAAATCGAATTTAACGAGCCCTATCTTCTCGACCATATCCTTGTCGTACTGGACAACGCGCGTTCCTTCTTTATCAAGAAAGAGAGGGGCATGTTCCCAGATAGGCCTATCCGATATGACGATACCGGCGGCATGCTTGCCGGTTTGCCGGAGGAGCCCTTCGATCTGATCGGCAATGGCGATAATGCGCCGATACTGCTCGTTGTTTGCAATGATATACCTTTCTTTCTCGAAAAGCTCTATATCCGCCAGAAGCGCCTTCACGGCAAGAGCATCCGCTGGTGCGGGACGAAGCGCTGCGAGTCGTTCTTTGACCTTTTCGCAGTCGTCGCTGATCTCTTCCGGGATACCGTACTTCTCCTGAAGGTGCTCGAACAAGTGGAGGTTGTCCTTCCCCTTCTGGGGGTCGAATGCCTTGTGCGGGCGCAGGAGCATATCCAATGTCTCGGGAACCATCTTTGCGAGGCGGTCAGCCGTCTGCAGATCAACCCCCAACACACGAGCGACATCGCGGACCGCCAACTTCGCTCTCATTTTCGTATAAGTCGCTATCTGCGCAACCCGGTCGTGTCCATACTTTGCCGTAACATATTCGATTACCTTGCCACGCTGCTCCTTACAGAAGTCAACATCGAAATCGGGCATCGTCGGCCGTTCTGGATTGAGAAAACGTTCGAAGAAGAGACCGTAACGAATGGGATCTACCTCCGTAACTCCGAGACAGTACGCCACCAGCGAGCCGGCACCCGACCCTCGTCCAGGTCCTACCGGAACCCCGTTTCTCTTCGCCCAGCCGATAAAGTCAGCCACAATGAGAAAGTAGCCGGTATATCCCTTGGAAATAATGATATCGAGTTCTTCACGAAGGCGGTGCTCGTAGGCGCCACGCGACGCTGCCGAGAGACGTCCGTCTCGAATCCGCTCTTCGAGCCCTTTCAATGCCTCGCTCCGCAAGAATTCGTCCGGTGGCACAGCGCCGGTATCATAGTGCGAGAGGTGGGTCTTCCCCAATTCTATTTCCAGCGAACACCTCGCAGCGATATGCGCCGCGTTATCAACTGCTTCATTCGAGAGGGAAGCGAACAGCCGGCGCATCTGCTCTTCGCTCTTTAAGTAAAATTCGCTCGAGTCTTGATGCATCCGATCAGTATCTTCTACCTTTTTCTTCTCGTTGATGCAGAAGAGGATATCCTGCGCCTTCGCATGTTCCGGCAGAAGGTAATGGACGTCGTTCGTTGCCACGAACGGTATCCCGAGATCTTTGCCAACCTCAATAATGAGCGGGTTTATCTCGTCTTGCTCCGCAAGACCATTCACCTGGAGTTCGAGAAAGAAATTGTCCGACCCGAAAAGTTCCCGATACTCGGCAGCAATATACAGCGCCCTTTTCTTATTTCCCTCGGCAAGTGCACGCGGAATTTCACCGGCAAGACAAGCGGAAGTCGCGATAATGCCCTCGGCATGATCCTTCAGAAGTTCTCGGTCTATCCGCGGCTTATAGTAAAAGCCATCGAGGTACGAAAAGGACGTAAGATACATAAGGTTTCGGTACCCTGTCTCGTTCTGTGCGAGAAGAATAATGTGGTACGCATCCTGCTGTGAAACGTGCTCCTTGCGCGAGCCAGCGGCAATATACGCTTCCATACCGATGATTGGTTTCAAGTTTGCCGCCTTTGCCGCGATATAGAACTCGATGGCTCCATGCATATTTCCATGATCGGTAATGGCGACGGCATCCATGCCGAGACGCTTTACTTCCTTCATGAGTTGCTTGGGGCGGACAAGTCCATCGAGAAAACTATAAATGGTATGGAGATGCAAGTGAACGAAGGCCATCGTACCCCCGGGAGGTATCACATGGAGGCGATTTTAACACACTAGAATAACATGTAAAGAAAGCGCACGCACTTCTCTAGAATCATGAGGAGATTTTTGTTCTCGGCGCTACGCGTGATGGTATTTTCCGCCGGAAAGTATCGAAAAAGCGCGATAAATCTGCTCGAGCAAAACGATGCGTGCAAGGAGGTGATTGAGGGTCCACGGCGCAACAGAAAGAGCAAGGTGTTCTCCGATATCCCCCAGGCCATATGGTCCTCCCACAACAAAGACCATATCGTGCGCTGCATCCCGCTCACGGCGCAAGATCGCAGCGAAATTTCGAGAATCGAAAGAGGCGCCCTCCTCTCTGAGTGCAACCACAAATGAGCCAGTAGAAGGAAGGAATCTCTCTATCTGGGCGGTATCCTCCGCGACACTTCTCCCTTCTTTCAGTTCCACAATCTCAATCTTTGCGAATACTTTGATTCGGTCGCAGTAGAAACGCTCCATTTCGCGAAAACCGCCAGCACTTTTCTGTTTGCCGACCGCCAGAAGGACTATTTTCATAGAGCGAACACCTGTTTCGAGTCGAGGCGAGGGGCATCGCGCCACAGCGATTCGATATCGTAGTAGTCACGGATTTCATCGAGCATGATCTGCACAATGACACTGCCTGCATCAATGAGTATCCACCGTGCATAGTGTTCCCCCTCTGCGAAGAAACGACCGAACCCTTCCTCTTCGAGTCGCTGGAGCGTATGGTCGGAAAGCGTTCGATTATGCTGAACCGAGGTACCGCTCACAAAGACCAAATAATCGGTGTAACCAGACGTCGGTTCAACGTAAAGCACCACCAGATTGAGACCTTTCTTTTCGTCAAGCGCCGAGACAATGGTGGTTAGTTTTGTTTTCACTTCACTTTTCTTCATGGGATTCATTTTTACCTGTATCCATGATGTTTTTTGCGGCATCAAAAGAACGGCGGTGATATTCCGGAACAAAGGAAGGAACCATCACCTCGAGGAGCGGTTTATCGGTAACCTTCCGTTCTCCCCGCACCGTGAACGAGGTCTCCTCATCCGTTACAGTGAAGGAGAGTTCCATCGTGAGGCGTTGCACGAGAAGATCGGCGGTCACCTCGGCGTCGAGCGTCCCGCTCACTCCTGAAAACTGCTTCCCAGCAAGGTTGGCGATGACACGGTCATTGTTCATTTCCTCACTGCCGTAGGCGTTTTGAAGGTAGCGCTTGGGAGGTAGCGGAGGACGCGCGATTTTTTTGTCCGAAAAATGGATGACTACGCGATGTCCTCCATTGAGCGGCGATGAGGACATCTCGGCACGGGTACGAAAAATGGTGTAGAGATCGGGTATCATTCTAAAGAGCATTTCTTTGTAAAAGGTATGCTCTCCCATGCTGTATGTCCGCACATATTCGCCTCCGAGTAGTTTCTTATAGATGAATCCCTCCTTCCAGACGATATCCCACCCTTCATTATGGTCGTTGAGGTAAGAGAGATGGAAGTCGTTTTCTCCACCCCGTCCATAATTCACCTTTTCAGAGAGGGTAAGGAGACGCGGAGATCCCTCCCCCCTACTCCTCGCTTCGAAAGAGATTTCTTGAGAAAAACCTCGCACGGGATACCTTTTCTCGACGTAAGCAAGAGGTGCAAAAAGCACCTTTTCGAACTCGTCGAGGGAGACAAAAACTTCAGCCTCGTTGATTTCCGGCTCATATTCCACCGTATCCTGCATCCGCCAGCGGCTTTCGAGAGGGCGATCTTTTCCGTCGGAACACGAGAAAAGGAGAAGAGCCGAGAGTACGAAGAACACGCTGCACTTCATCCGATTCTCCCTCCCTTGGTGAAAGCAGAAGGATCGAATGGACGCCCACGGATGAAGATGCGCCACACATGGTTGTGAGCGGCATGGTAAATGGGATATATCCACGAAGGAGCATCCATTACGAGGATATCGGCGTCTTTTCCTATTTCGATGCTTCCTTTCCGCGTATCGCGGCGTACCGAAGCCGCCCCATGGATAGTGATACCTCGAAGCGCCTCTTCGATCGGCAAGGAAAGCTGGGTCGCTGCTACGGTTGCCGCAAGCGGTAGGAATCCACACATGCAAGAACCGGGATTGAAATCGGTCGCAAGCGCGACGCGAACACCGGCGTCGTGCATCTTTCGCGCTGGAGCATAGGGAAGCCGCGAAAAGAGCGACGTGAGAGGCAAGACGCCCGCAACGACACCATGACGCGCCATGAGCGTAATTCCCTCTTCCTTCACCACCTCGAGGTGGTCAATAGAGACGGCTCCCATCGCCGCCGCCATCTCGGTGCCGCCGAGAGCGGTAAACTGGTCGGCGTGCACCTTGAGACCAAAACCTAGGTCGGCAGCACGCCGCAGAATCCGTTCAGTCTCCGGGACCGAAAAAAAACCTTCTTCGCAGAACACATCGCAAAACTCAGCCAAGCCGCGACGCTTGACCTCTGGAAGCATTTCGTCACACAGGAGAACAAGGTACCCTTCGTGATTATCCTTGAAACGCGCCGGGTATGCGTGAGCACCAAGAAAAGTCGGCACTATCTCCAGAGGAAACTCCTCCTTCAGACGCGCAACGACTTCGAGGAGACGTATCTCTCCCGCTGTGTCGAGTGCATAACCCGATTTTATCTCAATGGTGGTAACACCGTACGATGCCACCTGCAAAAGGCGCCGGCGCGCAGCCTCGTACAGTTCCTCGAACGATGCTGCGTTCGTCTTCTCCGCCGAATGGAGGATACCCCCGCCGGCGGCGGCAATCTCGGCATAGGAGGCTCCTCGCGATTTGAGTGCAAACTCTCCTTCACGGGTTCCTGCATAGACGAGATGGGTGTGACTATCTACCAAGCCAGGCCATACCGCCCGTCCTTCCACGTTCACCACGACGTTCGCGTAACGACTTTCATAGCCCGGCTCCCGCCTCGCAAGGTCTTCTGTTTCTCCCACAAAAACGACATTTCCCTCCACATCTGCCGCAATGCAGAGGTCTCTACCACTCAACACCGGCGTTTGCGCCGATGCAGTGAATATCTCTCGAATGCCCGTGAGTATGAGAGAGTAATGCAGAGGCTTATGCACTACGACTCAAGGATTGAAGATCTTACCGAAACGAGTGGCTAGCCGGCTTATCTTTCTTCCTGCGGTTGTGCGTTTCAGCACCCCTTTCGAAACCGCCTTATGGAGTTCGGACACCGCCTTACGCAGTTTCACCAGAGCCTCGTCTCGATACTGAGCAAGGTTCGCAGTATTTTCAGCCGCTTTATCGGCAATCTCCGTAAAATAGCGGACATAGGTTTTCACGCGCGACCGCACGGATCGGTTGTAGAGCCTTCGTTTTTCGTTTGTCTTGATGCGCTTCTTTGCAGATTTGTGGTGAGCCAATCTTTCCTCCTTTTTCTCGTTCCTCCATCATCAAAAAACGTACAACGAAGCCGTTATACGGCTGAATCTTGGTGATGTCAAGTTTTAAGGGACACGTCTGTGGTAGGAGCGGAAAGAAGGCCAGCAAAGATGGCAATGCCGTACCCCACAACATCATCGGGAGGATAGAAAGCAGGCGTATGGAGTTCGTGCGGCGCCTCCCCTTCGCGCCGTGTCCCCAGCCAAAAAAGGAGCGATGGCCAGCGGTCACAGAAAAAACCGAAATCCTCTCCCACCATCTTTGCCGGGGCATCAACATACTGGATTCCCATCGAGGCGCACACCTTCCTAAAATGCTCGACGCGTTTCGCATCGCACACTACGGGAAGGAAATCCCCAAGTACCTCAACATGAGAAGAGCCTCCAAAGAGCGATGCTGAGAAACGAGCCGCCTCCTCTACTATCGCGGTCCCTATCTCCATCGTCTCACGATCAAGCGCCCGTAGCGTTCCTTCGAGAAGACAGCGATCAGCCGTAACATTTCGCGCCACGCCCCCTTCTATCCGCCCAAAGTGGCAAAGAAAAGGACGTACCGGATCCCGTTTTTTGGCAAGGAGCACAGGAAGAGTAGTAAGGAAATGGGCTGCGGCCAGGATAGCATCACTCCCCTTCTGGGGGAAGGCGGCATGCGCCGCGGTCCCGGTGAGGGTAACATCTATCTCGCGCGACATGGCGAAGAGGACACCGGCACGCGTTGCTACCGTGCCGATCGGGTAGTCATCGGTTACATGGAACGCATAGGCGGCGGCAACCGGGTAAGGGTCGAAAAACCCCGTTTCGAGCATCCGTTTTGCGCCACCCGCACCCTCCTCACCGGGCTGGAAGACGAACAGGATGTTCCGCCGCGGCTTTTCGCGCGCAACCCTTGCGATGAACCCTGCAAGGACGGTCATGTGAAGATCGTGGCCGCAGGCATGCATGAATCCGGGGCGCTTCGAAACAACCGGATGCGAAGGATCTTCCGCAATCGGCAAGGCATCCATATCGGCACGGAACACGAAAAACGGCTCGTCGGGCACCGTCGCGCCGCGATACTCAATCACGAGACCCGTTTCAAGGAGGCGATACACTGTGAACTCCGGGTTCCCTGCAATCTGCTCGGCGAGAAAGCGTTCGATGATCGAGCGGGTCTCCATCTCGTGAAAAGCCATCTCCGGATGCTCGTGAAGTTCCTTTCGAAGGTTCCGCAAAGATTTGATGAGCATGGCGGCATCCTCTTCCATAGAAAGTGTACCCCGTTCCGGTAACCATAGCGCACAAGGCATAAACTTTCAAGGGAACCACTGTCAAAAAAACATCTTGTTTGTCTTGACAATATGGGAAGAGTGGGGTAAAAGTAGCGCCGCTTGCAGAGAAGAGATGTTCTGCACCGTGTGTTAGTCAATAACCTAAAAGGAGGAGACTCGTGAAGAAGGTTATCGTGATCGTGTTGGCCGCGTTCGTACTGGCGGCTGTTGCGTGTGAAAAGCTCAAGAGTTTAAGAGAACCAAAGGAAAAAGTAAAGGTTGAGTTTCACATCATGTCCCAGTGCCCCTTTGGTGTGCAGGTCATGAATGGAGTGACTCCGGCGCTCAAGAAGTTAGGGAAAGCAATTGATTTCAATCTGCACTTCATCGGGCAAGAAAAAGAGGATGGTTCGCTCTCTTCGATGCACGGCGACAATGAAGTAAAAGGTAATCTTCTCGAGATCTGTGCAATGAAGATCGATCCAGTCAAGGCGCTCGACCTTATGCTCTGCATGAACAAGAACTATCGGGAGATTCCTAACAATTTCGAGGGATGTGCAACCGAAGCCAAGATGAACGCCGCAAAGATAAAGACATGTGCCGATGGCGAGGAAGGCAAGAAACTGCTCAAGGAATCGTTCGAGTACTCGAAGAGCAAGCAGGCAAGCGGATCACCGACTATCTTTGTAAATGGCGAGCGCTATCGCGGCGGCCGCACCGAGACTGACTTCATGCGCAACTTCTGCAACGCCTTCAAAACAGAAAAACCGCAGGCGTGCAATGATATCCCGGCGCCCAAGAGGGTTGATCTCACGGTTCTCACCGACGCGCGCTGCAAGAACTGTGTGGTTGACCCGATTATCAACCAGATGAAGAACACATTCCCCGGACTGGTCGAAAAGAAAATTGACTACGGCACCGAGGAAGGAAAGAAACTCTACGAGACACTCAAAAATACCGAAGCAAGACTTCTTCCCGCCTTCCTTTTCGACAACAACGTCACCGAGGATCCAGGTTACCAACAGGTGTCGCGCTGGATGGTGGATGTAGGTGACAAGAAGATGCTTCGCGTTGGCGGCAAATTCGATCCGACTGCCGAAATCTGCGATAATCAGATTGACGACACAGGTGACGGCAAGATTGACTGTGACGACGAGACCTGCAAGGGCAACCTTGTCTGCCGCCAGGAGATCAAGGATCGTCTCGATGTCTTCGTGATGAGTCAGTGCCCCTACGGGGTCAAGGCGCTTGATGCGATGAAAGAGGTCCTCAAGGCGTTTGGCAACAAGATTGACTTCCATGTCAACTACATCGCCGACGAGACGCCTGATGGCAGTTTCCGCGCGCTCCATGGTCAGCCAGAGGTCGAAGAAAATATTCGCGAACTCTGCGTGATGAAGTATTACCCAAAGAACTACAAGTACATGGACTACATCTGGTGCCGCAATCAGGATATCCGCTCCGACGATTGGAAGAAGTGCGCGGTCAACGGCATCGATGCGAAAAAGATCGAAAAATGCGCGACCGGCGACGAGGGTAAGAACCTGCTTCGCGAGAACATCAAGATTGCGAAGAGCCTTGAGATTGGCGCGAGCCCGACCTGGCTTGCGAACAACAAATTCAAGTTCTCGGGCATTGACGCCGAAACAATCAAACGCCAGTTCTGTGCTCAAAATCCCGGCAAGAAGGGTTGTGAGCAAACACTTTCGACACAACCGCCCGGTTCGAATCCGAACCAGCCCGCTCCTAAGGGCGGATCGTGTGGAGGATAAGTCTCTTTTTATTCCTCACCGACCTCCCCTTTCGCTAGGCCGGCCCGCGTGCCGGCCTTTTTTCCTTTCCCTTGCAAAATGAGATAAGTGGAGTACTGTTTTCCTAACGATACATCACACGGTAGAGGGAGGTTAAGAATGCTTGCACGGGTTATGGCTTTTATGGTTTTTGTGCCATTACTTTTTCTTGCATGCACCTCGGAAGAAGAAAGAATTCCCTGCGACGAATCAACTCCCTGTCCTGCTGGCTACACCTGCGATATGAACCGTGGCCAGTGTGTCGAGGCAACGGCTGATAATGAGGGAAGCGAAGGAGATGATACCGAAAAGGGAAATGACGGCGAGGAAGGTTCCGATCTATCGCCCGAAACCGATTCTCCGTCGAACGACGATACGCCCGTTACCGACAGCGACACCTACTGTGTACCCAACGCATTTATTCGGTGCATCGAGGGAGACAATACCAAAGAAATCCGTTGTAATGCCGACGGTTCTGCTGAGGAAACACGTAATTGTTTTGTTGGCTACAAATGCCGCGAGGGATACGGCTGCCAGTACCAATTCTGCGATCCGGGCACCCCCATATGCGACCCCCAGATAGACCCAGCCGCTGTCTTCGAATGCGATGAAACAGGACTCGGACACCTTCCAGACCCCATAGAAATGTGTGACACTGCAACCGGCCAACAGTGCCTTGGAGGTGTCTGCCACACCCTCTGCGAAATTCGGGCGATCGAAAAGAGTTACGAAGGATGCGACTTCTTTACTGCGAATTTGCGTAATCTTCTCCAAACGAGAACAGACCCCATTTACTCAATCACAGTAAGTAACACCAACGACACAATGATCGCGACCATTAACATTACTGTCTCAGATGACGGTACTACCGAAACCGATGCGGGTATCAACTACTTTTGCCTCGACAATGAAACCAACTGTCAAACGATGACTAGCTCGCTTGGCCTTGCCGTTGGTCCCAAACAACTGGGAATCATCCGTTTTCCTCACGATAGAATGATACCGGGGCCAGGGACATCATTCCTTGCCTACCATATCGTCTCTGACACACCCGTCTCTGTCTACCAATTCAATCCCTTCGACAACAGCAATGAGAATCCTTTCACCAGCGATGGCCTTTCGGTTGACGCCGGCAACATGTTCGGCGGAAAACTCTACTCGAATGATGCTTCACTCATCATGCCAACCTCGGGGCTCTATACCGATTACATCGCTACCTCCTACCATGCGCTTTCGACGGTTGCACCTTCGTACGCCACCATCATCGGTTTCAGTCCGACCGAAATAGAGATAGAGGTCAACTCGCCGGTTGCTCTGTCCGGAGACTTCGGCAATGGCGTGAACGCCATTCCTGCAAACACGTGGACAACGCTCAGACTCAAACGGTTTCAGGTCATCCAACTCGAAGGACCAATCAACGACAACGACAAAGGGCCTGATATCACTGGGACCCGCATCCGCTGCAAAACACCTGATTCCGACTCTTGTGCACCCTTCGTTGTTTTCGGTGGACATGTCTGCGCAAATGTCCCTTCGGAACGGCGTTACTGCGACCACCTCGAACACCAGATGTTCCCTGTTCAGATATGGGGAAAGCAGTACATCGTTGTCAAGACCATGCCGCGGGGAACGACCGACTTCGATATGGTGCGTATCGTCGCGTCTGAAGATGGAACGACTATTGGGTACACTCCCTTCCATCCGAAGGCGTTACCGGGTATCACCACTTGGGACGCGAGCACCTTCCTCAACGCCCAGCAGTGGACCGAATTCTACATCCAACAACCGCTCCTCATTACCGCCGACAAGCCGATCATGGTGGCGCAGTATATCACTGGATCGGAAATGATATCAATCACTTGCCAAACAAATCATACCGAACAATGTGTCGGCGACCCAGCGATGATGGTAGTACCCCCGATTGAACAGTACCGGGAACACTACATCTTCCTGACTCCCGGCAGTTATGTTTCAAACTTTGCCACTATCGTGAAACCGAAAGGGGTGACTGCCATACTCGACGGCGTCGAGATTACCAGCTTCATTGACATTGCTGGCACCGGCTACCAGTTCCACATCGCCCAACTCGGAAGTGAATTCAAGCGGCACGAACTTTCATGTACCGGCGGATGCGGTCTTTACGTTTACGGCTGGGAGCAAGACGTCTCCTACGCCTACCCAGGCGGATTGCAACTCAAAGATATCTCGGAAGAGTAGCATTACCCTCCGAGAGACTCGGCAATGAACTTACATCCGAGAAGTATCAGGATAACCCCTCCGGCTATCTCCATACGGGATCCGAAAGCACAGCCTAGGCGCTTGCCGAAAAGGAAGCCTCCGAAGCAGAGAATAAAGGTGACGACCCCTATTGTCACCGCAGGAAAGATGACCGATGTACGGAGAAATCGCAGGCTGACTCCGGCGGCAAATGCGTCTATCGAGGTGGCCAGCGCAAGGAAAAGGAGAGAGTGCACCCCGAGATCAACCGTGCGTATCTCACAGGGGCTCCTTCTGACTGCTTCGTAGATCATCTTTCCTCCAATGAGAGCAAGGAGAGCAAAGGCGACCCAGTGACCCAGATGCCAGAGAAAACGATAGAAGGCGCCGGCAATGAAAAAACCAGCAAGTGGCATGAAGGTCTGAAATCCGCCGAAGGAAACGGCAACCCTTCCTGCAGTGCGATAGCCAGCGTGGGTGTATCCGATACCTGCCGCTATCGAAACTGCAAAGGCATCCATCGCGAGACTAACCGACAGAAGTATTGTCTCACCAAAAGTCACGGAGAAGATACCCCCTTCTATGGTTCTCTCCAGTTGGTGCGCCATTTTCACGAGGAGAGCCGTTGGTGTCAACTTTTCACCAAACGGTGGTTAAAAAAAACACTTAGTAAAACCAATTAGTTAGCAACAAATTTACATTGCTGCCCCCCTCTATATGATAAAAATAGGTATTTGTCAGGACTAAACCAGCGTCCTTTTTGAATGGAGGTTGTTATGAAGACACCGCACTGTTTGTACGTTATCACAGCGCTATTCGTGGCGCTATTCTTCGGTTCCTGTGACAACGACACAAAGACCCCGGGAACGGAGGGATCTGTACCGGACGACACCGGAGGGTTCGAGGTAACCGATGAGGGTGAATTCATTACCGCCGGCAACGGCAAGAATGACGCCTCGTACGGCGGAGAGGATGATCTCGGCAGCACGCAAGAGCCGGGTAGCAACGAGAAAGGTGAAGGGGACGACGCAACCCGTGAGATCGTCGAGGCAGACATCTACAAGGTGGATGGCACCATCCTCTGGGTGCTCAACCAGTACCGCGGGCTCGTGGCGATTGATGTCTCCGACCCGACGAATCTCAAGATCCTCGGCCGTTCCTCGTTCAAGGGCTTCCCCTTCGAGATGTATGTGCAGGAGGGACGTGCCTATGTCATGGTAACTGGCCTGCGCTACAACCCAGCTGAACAAGCGATTGCCGAAGAGGGTTACTATGATGCCTCACGCACCTTCTCAGAACTCATTGTCGTTGACATCGAAAATCCGGCGAAGCAGAAGATTCTCGGCCGCTACATGCTCGAAGGGACCATCATTGATTCGCGGCAGGTGGGCGACATCATCTATGTCGCGGCGACCGAGAACCAGTACTACTGGTACTACTGCGACAAGGCTGAACAACGGGGTAAGGACCAGATTACGCTCCTTTCGCTCAACATCGCCGACCCCGCAAACATCTACAAGGCCGATGAGGAGCACCTCGAGGGTACCGGCTACGCGCTCTATGTCACCGACCACAGTATCTATGTCGCCGAGACCAACTACTCCTACTGGCAGGAAGGCTACTACAAGGAAGGCGTGCCAACCACCTACTTCGATATCAGCGATCCGGACGGCAAGATCGAAAAGAAAGGGGTCATCAAGACCCGCGGCTACATTGGCGACCGCTGGAAGATGCACGAGAAAGACCATGTCTTCTTTGCCGTGACGACTACCAGCCAGTGGGGAAACGGCGAAAACGCGGTGGAGGCATTCGATGTGAGCGATCCGATGAAGCCAAAGAAAATCGGTGAGTTCACCTTCATTACCAATCAGCAGTTGTACGGAGCGCGCTTTGATGGCAACCGGCTCTACGCCGTCACCTATTTTCGACAGGATCCCCTCCATGTGATAGACATTACCGACCCCACCGACATGAAAGAACTCGGCCAACTGGAGGTTCCCGGCTGGTCAACCCATATCGAGATCCGTGGCACGAAACTCATCACCGTTGGCATTGACGATCAGGACGGCTGGAACGCGAAGGTTTCGATGTACAATGTGGATGATCCTGCAAACCCCTTCGAGATGACGACCGTCGAGTTGGGAGGCACCGAGAGCGGTTACTCGTGGAGCGAGGCAACCAACGACTGGAAAGCCTTCAAAATCTATGACGCCATCGGACTCATCCTCGTCCCGACGAGCGAGTGGAACTACTCCACCTACCGCGAGATAAACAAACTGCACCTCATTGACTTCGACCTTGAGAAAGGACTCACCAAGCGCGGTTCGGTCGAGAGCCCCGGCTACGTCCGGCGCGGCGTCGTGATTGGCAACTACATCGCCTCGGTCGGCGACACGACTGTCATGATGATAGACTACAGCGACCGCGACAACCCCGAAATTCTCTCGAGCCTACCAGTCGCCTATGCGGTCGAGAATCTCTTTGCGTGCGCCGGAAAACTGTGCGGCACAAAAGGAACTTCATGGTACGACAGTGACATCCGGCTCGTCACTTACGATGCAACGAAGGACTACCCCGTAAACTGGTCGAGCGATCGTATCCGCGGCCGGTACGTCTATTCGATGCAAAACAGCACGAAGGCGGTACATCTGTTCTCATACGACAGTTCCTATCGTTACGATGAGGAGGAACAGAAGGAGTACTACGAGGAGAATGTCTATGCGACTCGCTTCGACTTTACGGCGGACAAGAACCCCTCATTCGCCGGTTCGCTCAGACTCGAACTGCCACCACAGGATCAGAAGGGTGAATACTGGTACTGGTACGGCCGCAATTTCGCGGTGACCGACAACAAAGCAGCCGGCATGCTGAGCACCCGTTACGACTACTACTGCCTCGCTGATGGTGCGATGGTTGACTGTGCGATGGAAGGGGTCGCCTATGATGACTACTACTACTTCAACAAGTCGAAACTCGCCGTGTACGACCTCTCCGACATGAGCGCGAAATCTGTCGTACCGATCGTTCTCGACAAAGAGTTCCGCGGCGTCACCTACACCAACACCCTCATCGCACGCGGCGACAAACTCTGGCTTACCGACTGCAAGGTGCACGCATGGGACGAGGAGGGACGCGAACTGCTCATCTGCTATGCACAGGCGGTTGACGTGAGCAACCCGGCGAAGCCGACGCTCGCCGAGAAGTACAACATCCCGGGCGAACTCGTCGGCATGAGCAACGACGGAACAATCTTCTACACCCTGATGCGCACCTGGGTAAAGACCGAAGAGAACGAAAAACGCGGCGGTTACTACTACTCGAGCAACTACCTCTATCACCTTAACATCCTCAAGAAAAGCGCCGACGGCAAGAAACTACAACTCCTCAAAGTCATACCCTACCACGAAGAGTACACCTATACCGAGAATACATCGTCTTATCTCTGGAGTAGTTACCTCATTCAAGATAAGCGGCTCTTCTTGAATACGGTGAAACAAACCTACCACTGGGAGGAGCAGCAGTGCTCCTACTACTCGACCACCATCGAACACACATCAACCGTGACGGCTTATGACGGCGAAACCGGTGCGAAGATCATAGAGGATGTAATCCCTGACGGCGTCGGGATGAGCAATGTGGACGGCGGCGGCGTTCTCGTCCTGCGCCAAAGCGATCCCTCCTACTATTACTACTACGGCAACGAAAACCGCGAGTACACCTACATCGCCCCCGACGGAAAGATGACCTCGATAACACTGCCTGCAGCTTCCTACTATGCCGACTACTACTATTACTATGACGGTAACAAAGCAGTAAAACAGGGCGATACCCTCGTCATCGCGCGCGGCTGGGAAGGACTCGCCATCGTATCATTGAAGTGACCTGACATCCATCTGGCAAGCATCACCTTGGGGGTCCATACAGGACCCCCGGTTTTTTTACCACGGAGAAAACTTTCCCCTATCCGAAGACATCAAGAGAAAGAAATTATGTTGACTTTCTCGCTTTTACCCGTATGATGCTCTTCGAATGAAGTGTATGTGCTACCATGGAGGAAATACATGTTGGATAAGGCGGTAAAACAGAGCGTTATCAGTAAGTTCAAGAAACACGAATACGATACCGGGTCCCCGGAGGTACAAATCGCACTTCTCACGACCCGCATCAACCAACTCACTGAGCATTTCAAGGTGCATAAAAAAGACAACCACGGACGGATCGGCCTCCTCAAAATGGTTGGTAAGCGCATGAAACTTCTCAAATATCTTAAGGAAAACGACTTCGCGCGCTATAACGACCTTATCAAAGAACTTGGCTTGAGAAAGTAACGTACAATTTCGTGTCCCGCAAAGGCCGATATCATCCTCCCTATCTCCAAAAAACACAAAGAGGTACTTCATGAAAACTCATTGCGTCGCGTCTATTGATTTCCAAGGGCTCCCTTTTATCCTGGAGACAGGCAAGTATGCCAAACAGGCGGACGGTGCCATCTGGTGCCGTTACGGGAATACCGTTCTTCTTGCTACGGTGGTTGCCACCAAAGGAGACATTCCAACGGAACAGGACTTTTTCCCATTAACCGTTGACTACATTGAAAAGTTTTATGCGGCAGGTCGTTTCCCCGGTGGCTTTCTCAAACGCGAGAGTCAACCGAATACCGACGAAAAACTCTCGGCGCGTATCATAGATCGTCCGATCCGCCCGTTGTTCCCCGACTGGTACCGCAACGAAACGCAGATTATTGTCACCCTCCTCTCTCACGACGAAAAGGCCGACCCGCGTGTCGCCGCAGTTACCGCTGCCTCTGCGGCACTCATGATCTCCGATGTCCCCTTTCTCGGTCCCATTGGTGCTGTCAGAGTAATTATGAAGGATGGCCACTACGTCATCAACCCCGACAACGAGTTGCAGAAAGATGCCCGCCTCAACATTGTGATGGCTGCAAACCGCGATTCCATCATCATGGTGGAAGGAGAAGCATGCGAGGCAACCGAGGCAGAAATGACCGAAGCCCTCGCGTTTGGCCACCAGGCAATACGTCCGCTCATTGACCTCCAGGAGAATCTCACCGCCCAAGTAGCACCAATCAAACGGCAGCCGCCTCCCCTAAAAGACGACGCTGCTCTCCGAAACTTCATCGAACTTTTCGTTGCTGGCAAGATACCCGAGGCGCTCGCTATCCGTGAAAAACTCGACCGCTACGGGGCGATTGACGCCATCAAAACCGAGGTTGACACACGGATAAAAGAGGCTATGGAAGGGGGCACCGTCTTTGTCGAAGATGAAGATATAGAAAAGGTCACGATTCGTGCCCACAAAATATTCGAGGAAATACTCAAGCGGACGATGCGTCGTATGATCACCGAGAAATCTGTACGCATCGACGGGCGCGGACTCACGGATATCCGTCCCATTTGGATAGAGGTCGGCGTCTTGCCCAATGTGCATGGATCTGCCATTTTCACCCGCGGCGAGACTCAGTCGCTCGGCACCATAACCCTCGGAGTCGGCTCGGATGAACAACGGATAGACACCGTAGTCGAAGAAACCAGCAAGAAGTTTATGTTTCACTACAATTTTCCCCCCTTCTCGGTCGGCGAGGTAGCACGCCTCAAGGCGCCTGGTCGCCGAGAGATCGGCCATGGCAACCTTGCCGAACGCGCTTTGAAACCCCTCATGCCCCCTCCGGAAGAGTTCCCCTACACCACGCGAGTCGTTTCGGAAATTTTAGAATCGAACGGCTCCTCCTCAATGGCAAGCGTTTGCTCAGGTTGCCTCGCAATAATGGATGCCGGCATTCCGTACCCCAAACATGTGGCGGGCATCGCAATGGGCCTCATCAAAGAAGGAGATCAATTTGCAATACTCTCGGACATCATGGGAGATGAAGACCACTTGGGAGATATGGACTTCAAAGTTGCGGGAACCAAAGACGGGATCACTGCAATCCAGATGGACATCAAAATCCACGGCCTACCGCGCGAGGTGATGGAACGAGCACTCGAACAGGCACGCGAGGGACGTCTCCGCATTATCAGAGAAATGGAAGCCGCCCTTCCGGCACATCGTCCCCAGTTGTCCCCGCTCGCTCCAAAACTAGTGACCATCCAAATAAACCCCGAGAGGATACGTGACCTCATCGGAACAGGCGGCAAGAATATCAAATCCATCATTGATAAAACAGGAGCGGAGATAGAGGTGCAGCAGGACGGTTCCGTACTCATAGCGGCGAGAGATAGCGCTGTTCTCGAAGAGACTATTGCGCTGGTCCGATCTTTTACCGACGACGTAGAGAGAGGCAAGGTCTATGAGGGAGTCATCACCCGCGTCGAAGACTACGGTGCTTTCGTTGAAGTAATGCCTGGAGTAACAGGACTCCTCCATGTGAGCCGCATCGCTGATCGCCGCATAGCCGACGTCCGTGACCACCTGTCAGTAGGACAGAAAGTGCGCGTGGTCTGCATCGAGGTAGAACCGGGTGGAAAGTTTCGGCTCAGCATGAAGCCGTCCGATTTCGAGCGTGATTTTTCAGATGAGAATGAGAGGGAAGAACTGTCCCGAGAGCACCACTCTGAACGCGATCGCAGCCGCAACCGCGAGCACAAGAAAGGTGAACGCCAGGACAGCAAGCAACGCGACCGGAAACCGCACGGTGAAACGAAAAAACACCCGAAAGTCGGTTGAAGATACCGTTACTATCCGGGTAACGACGACAGAGCCGGGAATGCCCCTACCTCTCTATCAAACTACCGGATCTTCCGGCGCCGATGTATATGCTGCATCCGATGTTGTTATTCCAGCGCATGGCTGGGCTGTCGTCCCGACCGGACTTTTTTGCGAGATACCCTCCGGGTGGGAACTGCAGGTCCGCTCACGCTCCGGTCTAGCACTCCGTGATGGGGTGTTCGTTCTCAATTCGCCAGGAACAATTGACAGCGATTATCGCGGAGAAGTGTGCGTCATCCTTGCCAACCTCTCCGATAAAACCTTTATGGTAAAAAAAGGCGATCGGATAGCGCAACTGGTGCTTGCCAAAATCGAGAAAGCCCGCTTTTCCCTCGCTGGAAAACTTTCGGAAACCAACCGCGGCGCGGGCGGTTTCGGGCACACAGGGAAATAGAAATTTGACAATGTTCCCCCTCCTACGTATCATCCCGTTGTGATTCAAGGAATTGTGTTGATGAGGAACACTATGTTCGTCAACCGGAGACATCATCATTGTCAGAGGGATGTTCTCAGGGACTAGCCGACTGTATGTGGAGAATATTCACGAGCCGTCGGCGGGGCGCCGGCGGCTTTTTTTTTGTGCGGAGGAAGCCATGCAAACACTGCGAGTTGTTATCCCCAAAGGGCACATCTTTGACAATGTGGTTGCTCTTCTGAACGATGCCGGGTATCGGGTGACGGTGCAGGGACGTGACCTTAAACCGCTCTGTAGCGATCCAGAACTCGAACTGAAGATTATGAAACCACAAAACATCCCCCAATTGGTCGCACTGGGGTCTCATGATGCCGGATTCACCGGCTTCGATTGGTGTATCGAAACTGCTTCTCTTGTTGAAATGGTGCTCGATCTCGGGTTCGACCCGGTGCGCATTGTAGCGGCAGTACCAGAATCACTGAGCGATGCAGACCTCCGGCAAAAGGTAATCGTCGTTGCATCGGAATACGAGCGCATAAGCAAGGAGTGGCTCGAACGCGAGAGATACCGGTATCACTATTTGCGGGTTTACGGAGCGACGGAAGTTTTTCCACCCGACGACGCCGACATGATTATTGACAACACCGCCTCCGGAATGACCCTGCGCGAAAATCACCTGCGTATCGTCGGCGAGATTATGCATTCCTCTACCCGTTTCATCGCAAATAAAAAAGCACTCGGCGACCCGTGGAAAAGACGAAAACTCGAAGAGATGTCTCTCCTTTTCACCTCCGTATTGACAGCACGAAAGAAGGTGATGCTCGAGATGAACATTCCGGCCGACAAGGCGGCGGCCATTATTCCAAAACTACCGTGCATGAAGGCGCCGACGGTCGCTGAACTCGCAAACGGAGCCGGCTTTGCCGCAAAGATTGTTGTTGATCGCGACATCGTTGCGACGCTCCTCCCCGAATTGATACGACTCGGTGCGACCGATATCCTCGAGTATGAGATAAACAAGGTCATCGTGGTGTGAGGTGCTCCATGTGTCCCTTTCGCGAAACGATATGCCGCCTGCATCCCTACCATCTGGAACCGGATCGCTCCGCCTTCGTGCGGCTCGATGCCAACGAGAACCCGTACGGTCCCTCGCCGCAGGTGATGGCGGCGCTCGCAGCCCTCACACCGGCCGATCTTGCCTGCTACCCCGACCGAACACCGCTCCGGATAGCGCTCGCAGCCCGAGAGGGCTTTTCTGTTGAGTGGGTCGAGGTGTCGAACGGCTCGGATGATCTCTTGCGAAACCTCATTGACCTGACCATCGCACCGGGCACTGCGGCGGTGGTGACTGCTCCGACCTTCTCAATGAACATTCTTTTTCTCATGATACGCGAAGCGCGCATCGTCAAGATCCCGTGGCCGCCCACAGCGCCGTTCCCCACGGCAGAGATGATCGCGGCGGCCCGCGCGGCGCAGGCGAAACTCCTCATGCTGGTCAATCCGGGTGCGCCGATTGGCACTCTTATTCCGGTATCTGCCATCGAGCAGATCGTCACAGATCTACCGGAGACGCTTATCGTTGTAGATGAGGCCTATGGCGAGTTCACCGGCATTACCGTTGCCCCGCTCGTGCGGCGGGCAGAGAACCTTGTCGTGACACGGACATTCTCCAAGGCGTGGGGTCTTGCCGGCATGCGTATCGGCTACTGCTTCGCTCACCCTACCATCATCTCGCTCTTGCGAACCCTGCTGTCGCCCTATCCCCTCTCGGCGGCGGCCCTCGCGGCAGCCCGTGCAGCCCTTACCGATGAGGCATGGATGTACCAGAGTGTTGAAAAAATCGTGAAGGAACGGGAGCGGATGCGCACGGCGCTCGCGGCACTCGGGTACACCGTTCTCCCCTCGGCAGCGAACTCGCTCGTTATTGAGGGGAATGACCTTGTAACAATGAGCGCGTACCTCAAGGAGCGGGATATCCTCGTCCGCTACTTTGCCAAACTGCCGCCCTTGTCTGCCGACGCCGTGCGGATCACGGTCGGCCGGCCCGAGGATACCGATCTGCTCATTGCGGCTCTCACTGAATGGAGGAAAGGATGAAAAGGCGGAAAGCAACCGTAGTGCGAAAAACACGCGAGACCGATATCCGCGTTGCTCTGAACCTCGATGGAACAGGCGCAACGCAGATAGTGTTCCCCATTGGAATGCTCGGCCACATGCTCGAGAGTTTTGCGCGTCATAGCGGGATAGACCTCACGCTCACCGCTACGGGCGACCTCGTCGTTGACCAGCACCACCTCGTCGAGGATATCGGTATTGTGATCGGCGATGCGGTGCGGCAGGCGCTCGGGGATAAGAAGGGCATCAACCGTGCCGGATTTTTCGTGTTCCCCATGGACGAAGCGCTCGGCGTGGTGGCGATTGATATCGGCGGACGGGCACATCTCCAGTACGAGGTACGCTTCCGGCGTCGTTTCTGTGGTGAACTCGACACGGACACGATACCAGACTTCTTCGCTGGGTTCGCACAGGGGCTCATGGCCACTGTCGCGGTGCGTGTCATCACCGGCCGAAGCGACCACCACAAACTGGAGGCTATCTTCAAGGCATTTGCCAAGGCGATCAAACTCGCTGTATCACGCGACGAGCGGTTGAAAGAGTATGTCCCGAGCACCAAGGGGGTGATTCGATGATCGGCGTGATTGACTACGGGGCGGGCAACCTCCGATCGGTGCTCAAGGCATTCGAATTCCTCAAACTTCCGGTACGGGTCATTGATGCCCCCGCCGAAATGCGTGCGGTATCCCGCATTGTCGTCCCCGGTGTAGGCGCTTTCGGCGCGGCGGTGGAGAAACTCGACGCGTCGGGCTTCCGTGCGCCGCTCACCGACTGGGTCGCGGCGGGCAAGCCGTTCCTCGGTATCTGTCTCGGTATGCAACTACTTCTCGAGGCCTCGGAGGAGTCGCCGGGGGCACGGGGGCTGGGCATTGTGGCAGGCACCAATCGGCGATTCACGAGCGGCAAGGTGCCACAGATCGGCTGGAATCAGGTGGAACTAGACAGCGATCCGCTCTTCGCAGGAATGCCTGCCACGCCGTGGTTCTATTTCGTCCACGGTTACTATGCGGTACCCGTGGATACGACGGTGGTCATTGCAACAGCGACATACGGGACTACCTTTCCTGCTATCATTCGCGCCGGAAGCGCTCTCGGGGTACAGTTCCATCCCGAGAAAAGTGGTGAGGCGGGGCTTGCGCTCCTGAACAAGTGGGGGCGCTCATGAACGCACTACGCATTATTCCGTGCCTCGATGTGGACGAAGGGCGCGTGGTCAAGGGAGTCACCTTCACGGGTATCCGCGATGCGGGTGATCCGGTCTCTCTCGCCGAACGCTACAACGAAGGAGGCGCCGACGAGATTACCTTTCTCGATATCGGGGCGACCTACCGTTCCCGCGAGATTATGCGCGATATCGTCGAAGCAGTTTCACGCCGCGTCTTTGTACCGCTCACGGTCGGTGGCGGCATCCGCTCCGTGGCGGATATGCAGATGATCCTTCGGGCGGGTGCCGACAAGGTTGCCATCTGTAGCGCCGCCCTCGAGAATCCCGCACTCATTACCGAGGGCGCGCAGCGCTTCGGAAGCCAGTGCATCGTCGTTTCGATCGACGCCAAGCGGCACGGAGCAGGATGGCACGCCTACAAAAACGGCGGGCGCACGGATACGGGGCGTGATGCGGTCGCGTGGGCACGAGAGGCGGTGGAACGGGGTGCCGGCGAAATTCTGCTTACCTCGATAGATGCTGACGGGACACACGCAGGCTACGACCTCGAACTTCTCCAGCGCGTGGCAACGGCGGTGTCGGTACCCGTCATTGCCTCGGGCGGCGCTGGCAGGTTGGAACACTTCACCGCCGCAGTGCGCGACGGGAAAGCCGATGCTCTGCTTCTCGCGTCGCTTCTGCACGATGGGGTGATGACCATACGACAGATAAAAGAATACCTTAAACAACAGGGGGTACTGGTACGATGCTGATACCATCCATCGATCTCATGAACGGGAAGGCGGTCCAACTGGCGCAAGGCCGCGACAAGATGCTCGAACGCGACGACCCCGAAGCACTCGCCGCAGAGTTCGACCGCTTCGGCCGCATCGCAGTGATAGACCTCGACGCTGTATTCGGCACGGGCGACAACGAGGCGCTCATCCGGCGGCTGTGCACGAAAGCCGAATGTGTGGTCGGCGGCGGCATCCGCACAATCGAGAAGGCACAGCGTATCTTCTCGTATGGTGCGGCACAGATTATCCTCGGCTCACGCCTCTTCAGTGGTGGGCGCATTGATGTCGAGTTTCTTGGAAGCATTGCTGCCGCGATTGGTCGAGAACGCATCGTTGCGGCGATAGATGCCTGTGAGGGGATCGTCGTCGTCCAGGGGTGGCGTGAATCAACGGGTATGACGGTTGCCGATGCCGTCGCGGCTCTCGACCCGTATGTCGGCGGCTATCTTTTCACCGCGGTCGAAAAGGAGGGGATGCTGCAGGGACCCGCCTTCGACCGCATCGAGGCGGTACGGGCGCTGACCAAAAAACCGCTCACGGCGGCGGGCAGCGTGACCACGGTCGCCGAGGTAGCGCAGCTCGACCGGATGGGAGTTGACGCGCAGGTCGGCATGGCGCTCTACACCGGAAAGATGACGCCTACAGCATGCTTCATCGAAACACTCGATTGGGAAAAGGCACCGCTCCTCCCGGCAATCGCACAGGATGAATCGGGACAGGTGCTGATGGCCGCTTTCATGAACAAAGAAGCACTCGAACAGACCCTTGCCACTGGCCGGGTGACCTACTGGTCACGCTCGCGAAAGCGCCTTTGGACCAAGGGAGAGACCTCGGGATGCTTCCAAACGCTCCGTGCCATCCGACGTGACTGTGACGGTGATGCCCTCCTTCTCACCGTCACGCAAGAGGGCACCGCCTGCCACCTCGGCCGCTACTCCTGCTTCGGAGACCGCCGTTTCTCGCTAACCGAACTCTACGGTGTCCTTGCTGCCCGTATTGCATCGGGTGACGCGAAAAGCTACACGGCGAAACTCTCACCCAAAGAGGTGCGGCAGAAACTGCTCGAGGAGGCAGCAGAGGTGGCGCTCGCCGAGGACCGCGACAACAAGGTCTGGGAAGCAGCGGATCTTCTCTACTTCCTGACGGTGTTCCTCGTAAAAGAGGGCATTGGTCTCGATGAAGTGCTTAACGAACTCCAGAGACGGAGGCGGAAATGATGAAGGTGGTAAAGGCAGTGGACATTCCGGCCTCCTTTTTCGAGTATCGCGAGATCGCCGAGTCGGAGACGGTGCGGGCTATCATCGCAGATGTAAAGCGGCGCGGTGATGCGGCGATACGCTTCTACACAGAGACATTCGACGGAGTATTGCTGGATGACCTGCGGATATCGGAATACGAACTGGAGCAGGGGCTCGCCGAGATACCACCGGAACTCAAAGCGGCGCTCGAGCAGGCAGCAAGAAACATCCGCTGCTTCGCCGAGGCACAGCGCCGCGGGCTTACCGACATGACCGTCGAGACAACACCGGGAGTGTACGCTTCTCAACGCGTTATACCGGTCGAACGGGCAGGCATCTACGCGCCGGGCGGGCGATTCCCACTTCCCAGTTCCGTGCTCATGGGAATTATCCCAGCGCTTGTCGCAGGGGTGAAAGAGACGGCGCTTTTCACCCCGCCGCGCAAGGACGGCACAATCCACCCGGCGATACGCGCCGCCGCTGTTATCGCGGGATGCCGCGAGGTCTATCGTATCGGCGGCGTACCGGCGATCGCGGCGATGGCGTATGGAACCGAGAGCATTCGGCCGGTGCAGGTAATCGCCGGCCCGGGCAACCGCTTCGTCGCCGCGGCGAAACGACAGGTCTATGGGGTAGTCGGGATTGATTTCATCGCAGGACCATCAGAGGTACTCATCATTGCTGATGAGAGCGCCATCCCACGCCTCGTGGCGGCAGACCTTTTGGCTCAGGCGGAGCACGATCCCGATGCGTCGGCGATACTGGTTACCACCTCGGAGGAACTTGCTCACGCGGTGGTTCACGAGGTCGAACAGCACCTCGAGGTGCTCCCGACTGCCGCCACGGCACGGCCGAGCATCGAGACAAATGGTCTGGTTATTCTCTGCGAGACACTCGACGAGGCAGTGGCGGTTGCAAACCGAAAGGCGCCCGAACACCTTGAACTAATGCTGTCCGATGCCAAAGCGATCGTTCCCCGCCTTACCAACTATGGTGCCCTCTTCATAGGAGCGCATGCGGCCGAAGCGCTCGGCGATTATGCGGCAGGTCCCAACCACACCCTCCCCACCGGAGGAGCAGCACGCTACACCGGCGGCCTGTCGGTGTTCAATTTCCTCAAAATCGTGACGACGCTCTCGGTGACCTCCGAAGGGATCAGGAACATCGGACCGGTAGCCGTAACGCTCGCGCAGGCCGAAGGGCTCGCGGCGCATGCTGCTGCGGTATTCTGCCGTCAAATCTCGCCGAACACTGCAATGCGATGTCGGGGAACATAAAAGTTGATGTCCGTTTCGTCGCGCTCAACGAATGCTTCCCGCACGCTTTGATCGGCAACGGTGTCGATATCCACCACTTCGTCAACCGGCAAGTCATCGTTCACAGAGGATTCTTTCTTATCGCACGCAACGGCGAAGAACAGGAACGCAACCCCTCCCGCAACAATTGTACATCCTCGTCTCATCCTCCTCTCCTCCTAATTTTTGCGATACCGGTTTACCCGACAGGACAAACTCGAACCGGTCCTCGATGACACTATCGTAGAGAAATCGGTAGGTAGCGTAGTTCGCAAGTACCTTCTTGACATAGTTGCGTGTTTGGAAAATGGGAATATTCTCGACGAACTCGTCGAGTTCCATCCCCTCCATCCGCTTGAGCCAACGGTCAACCTTGCCGGGTCCGGCGTTGTAAGCCGCCGCGGCAAGTGTCATATTTCCCCGGTAACGTTTCAGCAGGTTACCAAGAAACTTAATGCCAAAGCGTGCATTGGTAAAAGGCTTTTTCAACCGATCCTCCGTTATTCTCCCTCCATAGCCCTCTTCATCGGCAAGGATCTGAGCCGTGCTAGAAAGCATTTGGAGGAGCCCCACGGCATTCGATACAGATACTGCTTGGGGATCGAACATGCTCTCCTGCCGCATGACGGCATACACGAAAAGAGGAGGAACATTGTACAGAACAGCATGCGGGACAACCTCTTCTTCATACATGATTGGATACCGCAATCGCGCTAGCGGACCAGAAAATCCTGCAATCGGCGGCAGAGAATGGACAAAAGCAACAGCAAGTCCGTATCCGCCTGCCTCTTGGGCGAGAAGGGCGGCAAGATACCTGTCTTCGAGTTTTCCACTTCCCATTATCACATCCCGCGTCAGAGACAGAAAAGTCAACGCCCGGAGAGGCTCCCCCGCAAGGAAAAGGGCAAGGCTCCACTGCAACTCCGGTAGAAGCCTATCAGGAGAAGAAACAACAAAATCATCGCCATGGCGCATGGGAATGGCAACCCCTAGATTCTTTACCCGCAAGCGGGATGCAGCAAGCATGCCATAATAAGAAAATGGCTGTTCTGTTACTATATCGTGGTATGCTGTCACCGCCGCAGCATCGCGTCCTTCTTTTTCATCAATACGGGCTTGCCAATAACGGGCACGGACACCCTCGTAACTGTTCTTCCGCGTGCTTTGCACTATCTCTTGCAAAGAGGCAACTGCCTCGTCGTAGCGTTTCTGCATGTACCGTATCCAGAAAACAAGGAAAAGACTTACCTCTCGGTGAGTGGTTTGGGGATACTCGGTCATCAGTTTGAGGTAAAGTTCTTCGGCACGCTGCCAATTTTCAGTAAGTCGTTCCAAGTCGGCCGCATAGAAAAAGAAATCATCAGCCCTTTCTGAACCAGCGAGACGTTCTGCACCGTCGAGGTATATGCCAATAGCCTCATCATTGCGCCCCAGCGCTGCATACGAATAACCGCTCCAGCGATAAAAATTGTAGAGATCGTCTTCAGAAAGTTCGAGGCGATCGAGGTAACCCTTAAGGTTCCGGTATATTTCCACGGCATCTGCATGCTTGCGCATCCGTGTGTTCGCCATCGCCCGTAAGAGGCCAGCACGCCAATCTATCACATCACGAACGGCGTTACTCGGCGGGAATTCCTTCCCTACCTTGAGACACCGGTCATACCGAAATGCTCGGTAGTAAGCATACATACGCCACAAAAGGTAATCTCGTCGTTCTGTCTTCTTGCCTTTCCACGCCGTGTTGAATGCACGGTCTATCTCTTCATCGAATTCATCGGAGAATTTGACCATCCCCAATCGTTTGAGCACATCGAATGCCTCGTCAGGGCCACGCTTGAGCGCCTCCCTAAAATAGAGGCGCACGAGCATCTCATCGCCCGTTTGCCGATAGTCTCGGGTAAATTCGCTCATACGTCCGAGATCGGCCAATCGTCGGAGATACAGCGGATAAAGAGCACTCTCGTAGGGTGGATCCAGCCCCTCTAAAAGATCTCGTATCATTCCAGGATCGAGCATCTGCCACCGCGTCGTTACGAACAGGTGAATCGCCGCTCCACGAAAAAAGCGGGAAACATCACCGACCAGTATGCGAGGGGAACGTTCCGTGTTCTCTTCTTGCCCCGATGAAATCTCACCATACACCTCTGTGGTGGGAACGGTATCATCAAGAAAATAAGCGACAGCACTCATGAGACACGCAAACGAGTCACCTTCGCCACACCGTTCCGCCTCTTCCTGCCGGGAGAGATTACTGTAGGATGCGAAACGTTCGATGAGAGCGCTTCTGCCAAGGGGAGAGGTAACAGGAAGATCGAGAGTGAGAGCAGCAAGAAGCGCCGCGGCAAAATGGCTCATTTTTTTTCAATCTTTTCGACGTGTGACATAGTCGTTAGAATCTGTTCAGCCATCACGCGGCATACTTCCCACAGAAAGTGCGCCATCGCTCGCGGTGCTTCAGTAATGAATTCCTCGATAGTTGAACGGCGGATCACGAGGAAGGTTGCCGGCTTGTCAACGAAAAGGGTATAGTTAACTGGCCTCTCGGAGAAAAAGGCGACCTCTCCAATGATGCTTCCCGGCCCGAGCACATCTATCTGCTTCGACTTCCGCAGCACCGAGAGTTGCCCTTCAACCATGATAAGTATCTCTCCCTCTGGTCGAAGAGGGAAGGAAAGAATTTCATAACGCTCATGGCTACGTACCTCAGAGGCATGAACAAGTTGCTCCATTTGCGCTTCATTGAAGTGAGCAAATAAAGGAAGAGAAGACGCAATACCGGCAACATCCCTAAGGCGCTCTTCGTTTCGTGTTTCCTCATTGGATTCACGGACAGCAACCAAAATGACGGAAAGATTGTCTTCTGCCCCGTTTCGATACACCTCTTCCACTATCGTCCGAACCGCGTGGTCAAGGAAGCGTTTCTCTTCAAATGTGTCAACTCCCGGTACCGCAAGGTTGTGCACGAGAGACGCAACAAAGTCCTGAGAGAAGACATGGTAGACACCATCGGTGCAAAGCACGAAACGATCCTGAGGACGTACCTCTATCTCGGTAATCTCGGCTTCCACCGTTCTCTCGAGGCCAATGGCTCGCGTGAGAGTATTCACGAGAGTCTTGCTGACCTCCGAGGGCACCTTGCCATACTTTTGTTGGTAGTCGGCAACCACCGTATGGTCGGTGGAGATTTGCTGCATCGTCGCGTTGCGAATGAGGTAAAGACGCGAGTCACCGATATGAAGAAGAAAACCCACCGTATCAACGAGGAGAAGGGCGGTAAGGGTTGTGCCCATTTTTCCGAGAGCGTCTCGCTTTTCTGCTTCCCGGCGCACCGCTTCATTGGCATCGGCAACCGCACGTACAAGGAGTTCACGGATCTTTTCACGCGCCTCGTTACTCCGAGTAAGTCGGAACGTTTGCACCAGCGCATAGTTATCGACGATACTCTGCTCGATCGTGTCCACTGCAATCTGTGACGCCACCTCTCCGTATCGTTCCCCCCCCATTCCGTCGGCAACGACATAGAGTCCTTTTTCAGACCAATCGAGAATCCAGTCTTCATTGTTCCGCCGGTGTTTACCGATATCGGTGATACAGGACGAAACGAACTGCATAGATACTCCTTACTAGCGCACAAAACATAACGAGCAACACCGTCTGAGTCAACTTTTGGGCTGAGAGGGAAGACATCGAAAAAAATGGCGCGGTCGACCGGACTTGAACCGGCGGCCTCCGACGTGACAGGCCGGCGTTATAACCAACTTAACTACGACCGCGCCTCGTGCCGTAAAGGAACAAGTCATGGTGGGTGCTACAGGACTCGAACCTATGACCACCGGCGTGTAAAACCGATGCTCTACCAGCTGAGCTAAGCACCCAACCAGGCAAAGTTCATTATGAGTATGAATATCGCCGTTGTCAACATTTTTGTCAAAGAGCACCCGAAACACTTCTCCGCGGCTCCATGAAAACTTCATTTTAGGCCAGAAGAAAAACGCCCGATTATTTTAGAAAAAAGTTTACAAATTAGCGAACAACCGCATAATAAAGGTTTGTTGCATTTTTTGCTTCGAACGAAAACGCGGGTATGGAGGAGATCATGGGTTTTATGACAAAGATGCAGGTGGTGTTTGTTTTCTTATTCTGTTCCATCTTGTTCGTCGCCTCCTGTGAAAACGGCACCAGCAAGAAGATCTACCCTAAAGATGATCAGGCAGGAATCGACGACGATACCTTTCTTGCCGATGAGGACGGGCTGTGGCCCGATGAAGATGAGGAAGAAGACGGCGAACCGCATGACGGCGACGGGACGGGCGACGGAGACCAGACGGGTAAAGACGACGGGGGACCCAAAGACGATTCAGCGCCCGCGGATGAAGACAGCACGCCAGACGAAGACATCGTATCGCCCACCTGCGGTGACGGTTGGGTAGATGAAGGGGAGGTCTGCGACGGCGGAATGAGAAACTGCACCGAGATAGATCCGCTTAAGTACAAAGCCGGTAAGGCGAAATGCCTCGCTACCTGTCTCGGCTGGGACACCACCACCTGCGAAGAGTACGAATACGAATGCGGAAACGGCATCGTCGAATTCCCCGAGGTGTGCGATACTCCGGAACTCACCAACTGCGTCGAAATAGATCCGACGAAGTATAAAGCGGGAAAGGCCTACTGCCTCGAAGACTGCTCCGGCTTCGACACGGCGACCTGTGAGGAGATAACAGAGGACGACGATATCGTGCCCGATCCCGACACGGTGGATCAGGACATCATTCAGCCCGACACGACCGATGTTCAGCCGGACCCCGATATGGTGGATTTCGACTACTTCGAGGACGATGTGATGCCCGATGCAGACGCCGACTACGATGGTCCGTGCGGCTCGGTCCGGCTCAATGGTTCGACGGGCTATATCGAGGTGCCCCACCATGTCGCTCTTAACTTGACCGGCAACTGGACGATAGAGGCGTGGGTAAAACAAACCACCATAACATCTTCTGCTCCTATTGTGCGGAAAGGAAACGCATCGACATCGTACCCCTCCTATTACCTATACGGGACCTACTTTTCATTCCTCACGGAATATCCTCCGTACGGCGGATACTACTTTGATACATCGGGGAACGGCTCCAGCACTGATGCGCCTACCAAACCGGTCACTGGCGAGTGGTACCATATCGCGATGGTGAAGAACGTCTCCGGTATCACCGTTTTTCTCGATGGTGTGGCGGGCCCTGTCTCAACCGCCTCCGGCGATCCGCTTACGAACACCTCGAGCCTCTACTTCGGAACCCGTCAGTCGTCCGGCACCTCTTACTTCACCGGTCTCATTGACGAGATACGCATCTCGAACATCGCCCGCTACACATCTACTTTTACACCGGCGAAACGGCTAGCAAGCGACGCGAATACCATTGGTCTCTGGCATTTCGAGGAGGGTTCTGGCACGACCGCCTACAACGCCGTGGGCACGATACTCAACGGCTCACTGGTAGGAGGAGTAACATGGGAGTCGGATTGCGCGGCGAAGGAGACTCCAGTGCAGCCCGACGATGATGTAATACCAGATGCTGATACTGTCACGCCGATTGTTGACACCATTGGTTCTGCCGAATCATCTTTTTCTGCCAGTAACCGGATGCGCGGGAACTTCTTCTCCTGTACCACCAACCGCACACTGACGAACATCGAGATGTATCTTTCCTACTTCGGCAACGCTACCGTTTATTTCGATGTGTACGAGTCAACGACGCTCAACGGAACATACTACCCTCTGCAAAGTTTCACGCGCAACCTTTCGATGAACGGCAGCGGATTCTATGGCACCGGACCTATTTCCGTTCCGCTGGTGAGCGGCCGCTACTACTACATTGGCGCCCGCTGGTTGTCCCAATCGATTGACTACTATAACCAGTATACTACCACTCCACCAACAACCGCTTTCGGCACATGGCAAGCCGGGATGGTATGGAATGATGGCAACGCCCTCGCAAATTTTCTCTACAGCAATACGGTCAACGCCGACTACGCATATTATCAGCGGCTGACAACAACCCCGTAGCCTCTCCTTTCCTTGCCCCTCATTGCTTTTTATCATCGAAAGAGCGATACTGTTTCTGATGAACACAAAGAGAAGAGGTGAAGGGCCATGAGAAGAAGTATTATTGGTGTGTGTGCCGTTCTCGTACTCTGGACAGCCTCTTGCGCCGACAACACCATGCGCAAAATCATTGGCAGCGACACGATAGTGCCTGACACCGACACCACCAATGTCCCTAACGACTATGAAACGGCGGACGATGGCGATTATCTTGCCGATGACGAAGACGAGACCCTCCCTGACATGGCGGCAGACATTGACACCACCAGGCCGGACTCCGACACGATAGACTCGGTGTGCATTGACCACTGGGACTGCTCTGAGGGGATGTTCTGCCATCGAAGCATTGGTGCCTGCACCGGTCCCGGTACCTGCAACATCATGCCTCTCCAGTGCAATGAAGCGTGGGTACC
>Ga0129299_1000264_pt1 | contig 32194 bp, 25 predicted proteins | sample ConPoolayeCmetaG_FD_94477 | JGI IMG/M metagenome (GOLD analysis project Ga0129299, IMG submission 94477) | Hot spring microbial mat communities from California, USA to study Microbial Dark Matter (Phase II) - Cone Pool mat layer C metaG ...
CCGTCCATGTCGCCGATCGCCGTCGGCGGCGGCGGGAAGGGCCAGCCCATCTGGGCCGCCTGGTAGATCGTCGTGCCGCCGCTGAGCTGCTGGGCGATGGCGATCATGCGGATGTTGCTCTGGCTGGCCCAGCTCGTGGCGTCGAAGGTGACGCTGGCATTGACCATCTGAAACTGCCCCGGCGACAGGGTGACATCCACGTAGTTCGGGGTCGCGGCGTAGCGGAACGTGTTGCGGTAGTAGCTGAAATCCGGCGGCCAGTGGTCCAGGGCGTGGAGGATGTGGATCCGCATGCTCTTGCCGACGCCCGCAGGCTCCAGCCCGACCAGCACGCTGATGTTGTAGGTCTGCCCGCTGGCCTGGGCCCCGCCGATCTGCATGGTGACGTCCGTGGGGGTTGCCCGGCGGGTGTTGTATTGGGTGAGATAGTAATTGTATTGCTGGGCGTCGTTGGCGTAAGCGCCTCCCTGTTCGATCACGCCGTCGGTCCAGGTGGTCGGGTACCCGCCGACGCCGTAGTAGCTCATGCGGTTGTTGCCCCACGTGGTGGCGTAGGCGTCGCCCCCGTGAATCTCCAGGAACACCAGCGTGTTCGGATTGATTGCCCCGCCAAGGCCGAAGTTGTTGATCATCGACTGGCCCGCTCGGCAGGCATACGGGCAGTAGCCGCACCAGGTGGCGGTGAACAGTTCCTGCACGACCACGCGATCCGCGGCGATCGCGGGCCTTCCGCCTAAGACCAAACCCAGAATCACCCCAAGAGCCAACAGACCGAGAATCGTCCCGTTCACATACCTTCTCTTCATTGCTCTCTCCTTGCCTTGCCAGATAAGCGGAAATGAAAACAGCCGAAAGGAAGATCGACGCCGGATGACCCAAGCAGACCAGCTTCGCATCCGGCGGCGGTCGCGGACCTCACGTTGACGGGGGCGGAACGGACCCTCGATCCGGGCCTATGACTTCTGCAAGACCGAGCGTTGTCGGCCGGCTCCATCACCCCTCCTCCGTCCTCTTTGGCCAGACGAGCGCGACGGCTCGCCGTTATCAGCGGAAATTGGTCACGTCATCCGGCGTGCCGAAGACGCCGTCCTTGCCGGGCGCGAACAGCAGGAAACTGTCCTTGCGGTACGGCACGACCGTGGCCGTCTGACAGTTGTTGTTTTGCATCGAGGATTTGTAGGTGTTCCAATCCATGATCAGCGCGGGGAAGGTCCGCGGGTTGCTGCCGATGGTGCAGGGGTCCGGCGGATTGGCCGGGCCGAAGTCGCCCAGGTTGTGGTGATCCCCGTCGCCCAGGTCCCAACCGGGAAGCTGGCACATCGTGCCGACGCACTGCCCGGTAAACAGACCGTTGTCGCGCATCGTATAGATGCCGGGGGTCGAGCCGTTCATGGAGGCGATGGCCGCCCGCGGCTTGGCCGCCTGAACCGGGTTGGCGACGTAATAGAGGATGGGATGTCCGTTGGTGTCGATGAACACGTGCTGCTGCTGGTTCTTGTTGAGGGCCGGGTTGGTCGGGCCTTGCGGTAGATCGCTGGTCCTGGCCACCTTCACGGCTTCGCCGTCGAGGTACGGCCCCACGCGATCCACCAGCGGCTTGCCTTGTGCGTCGTAATCGTACCACTGTTCCGGGGACAGGCCGGAGGGCACATTCCGCGGCGGGGCATAGCCGTACAGGTCCTTGCCCATCAGGTGGCGGACCAGCCAGTTGGCCCCCGCCATCTGCTCGGTGGAGTTCGACAAGGTGTCGTCCGGGGCCATGGTGGAGGGGGGGTAGCCGTTCGACAGACGGGCGTTCTGGTCGCTTTCATTCTCGCCGCGGTAGACTTCCGCTGCGTCGCCGATGGATTTGAGCATGGCCTTGGTCTTGACCACTTTGGCTCGCTCGCGGGCCTTGCCCAGCGTCGGCAGGAGGATGCTGATGAGCAGGGTAATGATCGCGATCACCACCATCAGCTCGATCAGGGTGAAGGCCCGCTGCTTGGCCGCGGCGAGCGGCCCGGTCGGTACAATCCGCGGCATCTGGTTCATGGCTGTTCCTCGCTCTGTGTTCAAACCTCGTTCGGCTCGCTGCCGTCTGGCGCGTCCCCCTTCAGGCCCGGCGGGCGGACTCACACCCCGGCGAAATCTCCGACCTGGGGGTCGTCGACTTCGTTGCTCGCGTGACGGTCGGCCATCCTGTTCTGCCTGAGGGAGGTGATCCGCTCTCCGGGTGTCCATCGCGGACGAGGCGGCGGCTCGCCTTCTCATGCTACCACAAGACGACGTACAAAAGCTAGCTTTGGGCATCAGAAGAATCGGTCCAATCAGGGGGTCGCACCGCGGACGCAGGCCCAGCGCCACGCGATCGACACTCTGGAATAGAAGATCTGATATGTGGATGTGCGTATACGAGCGACCGGCCTACGAACCGCGGCTCGTGAGGGCGGGGCGGATCAGGGAGTTGGCAGACGCCCGTATTTATCCAACTGGTGCAACGCGGCCCGAAAATCCTTGGGCATGCGGGCTTCAAAACGCAGGACCGCGGCCGTGGCCGGGTGGGTCATCGTCACCGACTCGGCGTGGATGCTCAGACGGCGGATCAGCGGCAGTTCGGGATGCCGACGGCTGGGACGGTAGTTGGCCTTGATCGACGACAGCATCAGCCGTTCCCCTCCGCCGTAGGCCGCATCAACCGCCGGCGACATGCCCGACGCGGCCAGGTGCGCCCGGAGTTGCTGCCGAACCGCCGTTCGGGGGATGCACTCCAGGAGGGCGAAGCCCACGAATTGATCCCGCAGCCGCCAGAGCGTCATCGCGGCGACTCCGCGATCTTCGGCGACGACTTGCGTGGTTTGGCCCCCGTCCCGCTCCGCCAGGTGCTGTTCGATCGTTCCGGACGCGGCCGCCGCCCGGCCCCGCACCAGCACCAGGTGACGGATTTCCATCGCCCCCTGGGCCAATTGCTCGCGAAGCGGAGCCATGCCGTCGGGGTGGGGTGTCAAGACGCACACGCCGCTGGCCTGCATATCCAGCGGAACGACCGCGGCCGGCGGCGGCCCATGGCGGTCGAGCAGTCCCAGGGCGGCGAGCCGCCCCTCGACCGATGGCTCGTCCTCGGGCGCGTCCCCGAGCCACATGCCGGCGGGCTTGTCAACGATCAGCAGGTGCTCGTCAGCATGGAGCACGGCAAGGTCGCCCCGCAGGATGGGCGGCTCCTCTTCGAGGTCGGCTCGGCGGGCGGAAGGAGGGGAGTTCGTCGGCGGTTTCCACCTGGGCATATGGGCATTTTAGGGCAGGCGAGAAGAAAGGGAACGGCCCCACCACCAGGCGGTCTTCCCGGATTCATTCGGGCGGGTTCTGCAAGTTGGTTCGGATCTGGTTGATGAGGTCCGACAACTCGTTGATCTTCAGGCCGAGCGTCTGAAGGACGTGTTCGCGGGCCGCCCGCTCGAGTTCGGCGGCGCGAGCGGCGAGGGGGTGGATTTGGTGGTCTTCGCCCTGCCGCCGCAGTTGCTCGGCCAGCGTCTGGAGTTGTTCAAAGGACTGCGCCCGCAGTGCCTCCTGCATCGCCGCGATCTGCTCCGGCAGGGTGCGTACAAAGAGTTCGACGACGCTCCAGAGCTGCGGGGACTCGGCGAGCAGCGTGGAGAGAACGGCTTCGCTTTCGGCGCCGGTGGGTTCCTTGTTGTCCTCTGCCATGCCTCGCCTCCCTACGTTATCGGTTCGGCCCCGTCGCAGGCCGGCCCCCTGCCGGACGCTGTTCCGAACCACTCCTTCGGCCACCTCCGGCAGAACTACATCGAAGGCTTCGGGCAAGGGCTTGAGAACGGCGGACCGCCGAAGGGAGCGGGCGGCGGCGTCCGAAAATGGGGACGGTGAAGGCGTTCTGCGGGCGTGAGTTACTTGCGTTTCGTCTCCGGCTCGTCGTCCGGGATCAGATCCGCCTCGTCGATCTCCTCGAGGTCTTCCTCGCTCAGGGTCTCTCCGGAGTCGTCGAGGTCGTCCAGGTCCAGATCATCCAGGGTTTCAATCGCCAGGTCCCCGAGGTCGTCGAGATCGAGATCATCGTCATCCGCGGCCGGCGTTTTGGCGGGCGTCGCGGCGGGCGGGGCGGCGGAAGGCCCCGGCGGCTGGAGCCGTGTTGGAGCGGTGGGGCGGGCTTGAGCCGCTCCCGGCAGGGGCGCCGAAGTGATGGTCGCCGGCTTGCCGTCGATCTGAACGGTGAAGACGACGGGGCCGATGGTGATGCGGTCTCCCGCCTTGAGCACTGCCTTGGTGATCCGGTGCCCATTGACGAAGGTGCCGTTGCTGCTGTTGAGGTCTCGAAGCATCAACTGCCCGTTCGAGAGGGAGATCTCGCAGTGAGACCGGGAGACCTCGGCCATCGGGATCCGGAGGTCGGCGGTGCTCTTGCGGCCGATGACGATGGTCCGTTCCGGGATGGCGAAATCCTTGCGTACGCCCTTTTTACCGAAGGTCACCAGGGATGCGGTCATTCGCAACTCTTCTGTAGAACGGGGTGAAGACTCGCCAGGCGGCGCGGAACAGCCGCAGCCGCCGGCATTCATCACTCTAATCCTATTCCAACCTCATATCAAGCAAAAGGCTGCTGGACCAGGACCCCAGTCGTCTCAAGTCCCCTAATTGGTCATCCCGGTGGGCAGCTTCGTTGTCGCCCGTCGTCATTCCGACTAAGCTGCGGCGATCGCCGGCTCGGAAGCGAACGGTCCCGGCGTGCGGGTGCAGGCCGGATGCGAAATCGGATTCGAGAACGTTTGGCCAGGACGGGCGGACTGCTTGGCGCCGGGTTGCTGATTCTCGGGGCTTGCGCCCTGGAGGTCCGCCCCTTGTCTAGAACGGATTCGGCCCGGCCGGGCGAGCCGGCCGCGAGCCAACCCTCCTCGCAGCCTGCCACGCAGCCCGCTGAACCTCCCGCCGCGGCGTCCAGCGGCCCGCGACGGCTGCCGATCTACACAGAACCCCAGACCGCGGCTCCCGCGGCGGCGGCCGCATCGGCTCCGGCTGCGTCGGCTTCGTCTTCCCCGCCGGAGGGGGAAGCCGGGTCATTGGTCCCGACCACACTACCATCCACGGAGCCGGCCGCACCGTCCGAGTTGGCCCCCGCCACGCAACTGGCAGCGGAGGCGGTTTCGCCGATCTCGCAGCCGGCCACGGGTCCCAGTCTCGCGGACGACCCGCGGCGGTCGCCGGCCACGATGGTGGGCGAGTTCCTGCGGGCCTTGAACGAGTCGGAGAAGACGCCGAAGCGGATGCGGGACGCCGTCAAGTGCCTGAACTTCGGCAAGCTGCGCAAGACCGACCCCGAGGCGGTCGCCCAGCAAGGTCCCGTGCTGGCCCGGCAGCTCGAGGAGATCATCGAGGCCCTGCTCAATAACTACGGGAAATCCCGCGATGAGATCCCGCGGGAGCCGGAGGGCGACGTCGTTTACTTTCCGGCGGAGCCGACCGACAACGGCATTCAGCTCCAGATCACGCGCAATCCCGAAGGTCTGTGGCGGTTCAGCGAGGAGACCCTTGCCGCCGTCCCCACTTTCCTCCAGGCCATCAAGCAGACGCGGACCGAAGAAACCCGCGAGACGCCCAAGGATGAAGCGGCGGCCACGGTGCCTCCGGCCTACCGCACCCCGCGGGCGACGATGCGGACCTTCCTGGAGGCGATGAGCGCGGGCGACAAGGCCGCCGCCGCCGCCTGCCTGGACCTCAGCGAGCAGCCGGCCGCGACGGCGGCGGAGATGGGGGCCAAGCTGGCCGACCAATTGCTCTACGCCATGGACCGCATCGCCGTGGTGGTGTATCAGGATTTGCCCGACAAGACCGACGGTCCGCCGTACGCCTGGTACATGAGCGAGCAGGGTCGCATCGAGGTGGCCCGACAGACCAGCGGTCCGCGGCAGGGGCATTGGCTGTTCACCAGGGCCACGGTCAATTCGATCGAGACCTTGTTCCGGGAGATGCAGGGCAAGCCCCGTTTGGCCGAGCTGGCCAAACCGTCCTTCTGGAAGAACCCGCGGCTGTGGCTGCTGGAGACGATTCCCAAGGATTTGCAAAGCGATTTCCTGGGCGTGCAGCGGTGGCAATGGATCGGCATCGGCATCCTGCTGGTGGTGGGGTACATCGTGCACCGCCTGGCCTTGCTGATCCTGTCGGCTCTGGCCCGGCCGCTCGGGCGTACGCAGGAGATGGAGTTCCTGCCCGGACGAATCACCACCGCCGTGCGGCCTCTGGCGATGCTGGTCATGCTGGGCACGTGGTGGGGCGGGCTGCAACTGCTGCTGATTCCCACGGAGATCCTCACCTTCGTCTGGCCGGCGCTGAACTTCATCATGACGGCCGTGGGCGTGTGGGCTTCCTACCGCCTCATCGACCTCGGCTCCGACGTGGTGTCGACGCGGGCCTCGCGGCGCGGCGCCCGGGTGGACGAGGTGTTGCTGCCCCTGGCCCGCAAGACGCTCAAGATCGTCATCCTCGCCCTCGGCAGCATCTTCGTGCTCAAGGCCCTCGGGGTGGAGCGGTATACGATCGACCGCCTCTTTGCCGGTCTGGGGCTGGGCGGCCTGGCGTTCGCGCTGGCCGCGCAGGAGAGCCTGAAGAACTTCTTCGGATCCATCACCGTGATCCTGGACCGGCCTTTTCAGGTGGGTGATTACATCAAGGTGGGGGCCATCGAGGGCACGGTCGAATCGGTGGGTCTGCGGAGCACCCGCATCCGCACGTTCTACAGCTCGCAGGTGACGATTCCCAACGCGGACCTGACCGTGGGCGCGGTGGACAACCTCGGCCGGCGTCAGTATCGGCGGATGAATTGCGCCATCGCGGTGCTCTATTCCACGACGCCGGAGCAGCTCGAAGCCTTCTGCGAAGGCATCCGGGAGATCATCCGCCGCCATCCGCTGACGCGCAAGGACAACTACGCCGTGTGGGTCAACGCCTTTGCGCCGTCGTCCATCGACATTCTGCTGAATTGCTTTTTCACCGCGCCGGACTGGAACACCGAGTTGCGGGAGCGGCACCGCCTGCTTCTGGACATTGTTCGCCTGGCCCGCCGGTTGGGCGTGGAGTTCGCTTTTCCCACGCAGACCGTGCACCTAAGCCGCGCCAAAGCGGAATCGCCCCCCGCCCTGCCGGTCGCCGGTTCTCTCCGCGAGGCCGCCGACCAGGCGATTCGCTTCGGTCGGGAGGAGGCGGAGCGAATCGTCGCGGATTCCCTGGGAGATCCCGCGAAAATCCCTCCGAAGTATGAATTCCCCGAGGTGAAGCCGTAGCGGCCGGCGCGTTGGTCAGGAGGCCCGCGTCGTGAGGTCTTCGATGACCTTGACGACCTGGGCGATCTCGAAAGGCTTGGAGAGCACCGCGTCGAAGCCTTCCTGTTGCAGGGCCGCGGCATCCCCCTCCCGAAGAAGGCCGGTCACGGCGACCAGTCGCGTGTCCGCCATTTCCGGAAGCGAACGAATCCGGCGGAGGATTTCCCGGCCGCTGAGACCGGGCACGGCGATATCCATGAAGACCACGTGCGGCCGGAGGTTTTCCGCGGCGGCGCCCGCTTCGAAGGCGGTGGCCGCGGTGCGGATCTCGTAGCCGGCCTCGCGAGCCAACGCGGTCGACAGCAACTCAGCCAGGTCCGAATCCGCCTCGACAATCAGAATGCGGGTCACCCCCGTGTCCAGCCCATCGAGTGGGATGCCGTGCGCCCGCATGAACCGGATCAGTTGCGGCAGGGGGATGCGGCGGTCCTTACTGCCGGGTATGCGGTAGCCGCGGAGCTTGCCGGTGTCGAACCACTTGGAGACGGTCCGCGGGGCCACGTTGCAGATCTTGGCCACTTCGCCGGTGGTGAGGACATCCTTGAGTCGGGGCATATTCATCAATCCTCATCGGGCGAGGACGAGCGTTTTTGGTGCCGGCCGCGGGGGTTTTGCGACCCGCGACTGCGGCACTCTGCCGGGCGGTCGCCGCCTCCGCTCATCGAAGGCCGAGGACCGTCGCGTTACCGCGCGGCTCGGCCGCGAACCCGGCGGGCGGATGGCCCTCACAGACCATCTGGTCCCGATGATCGGCTCATCCCGCACAAACCTGAGCTAAAACGCCCGATTCGGGCCGTGAGTTGGCCGTTTTCCTCCCCCGCCGACCGGAAACGGAGATCAGGCCAACCCGGAAATGTCCGTCCGAGCCTTACCCAGGGTCGGACGGCGGTCGCCGAAGTCCGTCTCCATCAGGATTCTAGGACGCAAGTTCCGCGGAAGGCGGCGGCGGGGGTGGCTGAATTCAGGACGTTGCTTCTTCGGCCTCTTCGCCAGGGCGAAGGATGTTGGAAACCGGCTCCGTAGACCGGAGCGATTCGAAGCTCAGCCAGAGGCCGAGACCCAGCAACAGGCAGCCCGCCACGGTGCGGGCGATCCAGGCTTGTCCCTTCTGGTTGATGCTCACATGGTCGCGGCAGCCATTGACGACAATATCCATCCCTTTTCCGGCGATGGCCCAGCGGACGTAGCCCAGCGGGCCGCCGGGGGGGTACTGATCCCGAAGGGTGTTGCGGAACGCGGCTGCCGCGATCGGCTCCACGGATCGGGGCGAGCGACCTTCGGCCACGGCGGCGTTTCGGGCTTCGCGAAAGCGGCCGTCAGCGCCCGCGGTGCCCGCGATGTAGCGGTACTCCCAGATGACCAGTGCCAGGGAGGCGGCGATGGCCGCGGAGGCTACTCCGGCGAGCAACCACCGCCCGGACACGGGGCGTGCTCCTCTTCCCACCCTGAACGACAAAGCGCCGGCCAGCAGTCCGGCGACCAGGTAAAAGAACAGTCCGAAGTAGAAAGGCAGCCAGACGAGGCGAACCAGCAGCCAGCCGAGCACGGTGGCGATCCCCAATGCCGTCGCCGCCGCCAGCGGCCACCGCGCGGGGCGTCTGCTGGTCGCGACGGAGCCGCTGTCTGGCGCAGGATTTGCGCGAACCGGTTCTGACGGCAGTGCCATCATGCTGCGGAGCACGATAGAAGCCCTTCCGCCTTGATTCAAGCCGTTTTGCGATGGTTCGCCAAACGCTGTGGGCCGACGTTGATTTCGACTCAGGGGGTTGATAGAGTACGGCCCGGATCCGGTCAGATCGGCGGAAGTCGGGGCAGCGTCGCCCCGGCAGGACGGTCCGGGCAGCGTATCGAGGTTTGGGGCCGGATTCGAGATGTGTTTCACCCGTTTCTGTTGGAGATTCCAAGATGATTCAACGTGGAGTGGCTTGCGTCGCGGTGCTGTTGGCGATCGGTCTGGCCGGTTGCTCGGAGAACAGCGACAAGGGTCGGAAGGTGCAGCGTGTCGAAGGTGTCGCCAAGGAGATCAACCCCGAGAAGAACCTCTTCTCCATGACCTTCAAGGATGACAAGGGTGTCGATCGGGAGTTGTCCGGTTCGGTGCCGGCCACCGCCGACGTGATCATCAACGGCAAGGCCCAGAGCATCAAGGATGTCCGCCCCGGCGACAAGGTCGTGGTCTACGGCCACAAGGAAGGCAGCAGCGAGGCAGGCGGGGAGCAGAAGCTGGTCGCCACCCGGGTGGAAGTGACCCGGCCGAAGGATTCGGACTGGAAGACTCCCGGCAACGCCGCCGCCACTCCCCCGGCAGGGGACATACCGCCGGCGCCCGCCCAGACTCCCTCCGCTGCCGAGGCTCCGGCCAAGCCCGTGAGTCCTCCGCCGGCTCAGCCCGCCGGCGAAACCGACGAAGACCTGCGAGAGAAAACCACGGGAGCGATCTACGCCCAGATTCGCATCAAGATGGAAGAAGCCATCGCCGAGCGGGCCAAGCTGCTGAAGGAAGGCCGGCCGGCGTCGGATCCGGAAATCCGCCGGCTGGAAGGCGTGATCATGAATGCCCGGCGGCTGCTGACGGAAGCCGGCGAGATCGTCGGCGAGGTAGATCCGCCGATCGTCGAGCAGCCGGCCACGCCGCCCGCCGAAGGCGAGCAGAAGCCCCCGGCCGCTGCGCCGTGAGGCCATCCCGAACTTGGTCTTTTTTGCGCATAAGAACCAGAGGCCCGCTCGTGGCTCCGGCTACGAGCGGGTCTCAGTGTTTGGAGGAGGCCGTGAAGAACGACAAGGCCATGAGCTGAAAGGCAATGCCCGCCAGCAGGCCGTAGGTGGCGGCCGGCCCGTTGTCCGTCGCCCAGGCGTACAGACCGTAGATGATGGTGCAGAGGGCCACGGCCTGGGCGACCGCCGCGGCCAATCGGGCGATGGAGAAGTCCTCATGCTGCTGCTGGCGGCGGAGTAGCCGCAGTTCCTCGACGATCTGGCACAACCACTGCGTGTTGCTTGCTGATTCCGCCGGGCCGGAAGGTCCCGCGTTTTCCGTGCGGAGCGGCTGGGGGGAGGCGGGTGGCGGATCTTTCGGATCGGCCCGGCGGAGGTCAGGCGTAGCCGTCGGCTGCGGGGCGGCCGCGAGCGGCTCTGCCGCGATGTGGTCCTCGGCGAGGATTCGGCGGGCAGCGGCCTTCAGATCTTCCGCATAGTGGTCCGCGACGGCGTCCGCGCCGGGTTTCCCCAGGCGGATGGTCCGGCAGCCGGCGGCTCGGCCGGCTTCGATGTCGCTGACCGAGTCTCCGACCATCCACGAGCTTTCCAGGTCCAGATTCAGCTCGCGGGCCGCGGCCAGTAACATGCCGGGTTGCGGTTTCCGCAGGCTGCTCGCCCGACGGTAGGACTCGACCACGGCCTCCGGTCCGTCGAGATAGGGACAGTAGTAAATGGCGTCCACCCCGGTGCCCTGCTGCTGCAACAAGGCTTGCAGCCGCTGGTGAACGGCGGCGAGCTGCTCCTCGGTGATGAGCCCCCGGGCAATGCCCGATTGGTTGGTGACGACCACGACGGGGTAGCCCGCTGCTCGAAGGAGGGCCACGGCCTCCGCGGCGCCGGGCAGCAACTGCACCTGGGCCGGATCGGCGATGTAGCCGGGATCCTCGATCAGGGTCCGGTCGCGGTCGACGAAGACGGCCGGTCTGGCGGGGGGCGTGCTCATGACGGCGGGATCATCGGGCAGTAGGCGGCGGCGCTCAAGCGGCGTCGTCGCCCTCGCCAGGAAGTTCACATCAGCTCCAGCAGGGCCTGTCGAAACAGGGGCAGCATGATCTCGTGGTGGCCGGTGATCTGGTGCCCGTTCCCTTTCTTCACGGGCCGTCCGATGACGTTCTCTCCCGGTCGATAATGCCGGATCATGTCGAAATTGGCGGTTACCAGGTTGTCCAGGTTGCTGCCCAGGTTGCGGGCGACGGCGACCGCCTTCAGAAAGACCTCGGGCAGCAGGACGGCGGAGCCGACGTTGCACCACACGCCCGCCGGACCGCCGGCCGCGGCCGGAGCCAGGTCGGCCGCCACGCTACAGATCAACTGGAAATCAAGCGCGCTGCGGCGGGGCAGATCGCTGGCGGCGATCTGCGGATGCATGTGGATGGTGTCCGTGCCGATCGCCACATGGACCGTGGCGGGAATGCGGGCCTCGCGGGCGGCGGCCAGGATGCTGTGTTGGAGCTGCGGCGGGCGGGTGGCCAAGAGGTGATCGCCGAGGGCCGCGCCCAGCCCCAGGTCCGGTGAGCGGGCCTGAGCCAGGGCTTCCGCGAAAAACGCGGGCGTTTCCTCGACCATGCCGAAACTGCCGTCGCGGATGGTGTCGGCGACTTCCTCGCTGGTCTGCCCGACCGTGGCGATCTCCACGTCGTGGATGGCGGTGGCGCCGTTCAGGGCCACGGCGGTCACGATCCGGCGGCGAATCAGATCGCAGATGATGGGCGAGCAGCCGACTTTCACCAGGTGGGCCCCCATGGCCAGCACCACCGGCCGGCCGGCCCGTCGGGCGCGAACGACGGCCTGGGCCACGGCCTTCAGCGACGCCGCGCCGAGCTGCGGCGGCAATGCGTCCCACCACTCGCGGAAGGAGGCACCCGCCGCCGGCAGCCCGGCCAGCCCGCTGACATCGAACTTGTGGGGGCGATGGCGAATGCTGTAAGTCTTGAGCCGGGTGAGATCGACCGGCAGGTAATCACCGCTCATGCTGGTCTCCCGCGAGAGCGGATCGCGCTGCGCCGGCGTCGTCCCGCCCACGGAACCCGGCCAGAGCCGCGTCGATCGCCTGGACTAGTATCTTATCGCCCTCGCCGTCGAGTTCGATGTCGAGCTGCACGACCAGCAATCGACAGGCCGACTCCGGCCAGCGACCGACCAGCTTGACGGCGTCCTTTTCGGTGGTCAGCAGCACGTTGGCCTCCAGCGTGGCCACGACGTCATTCAGGGCGGCGATCTCCTCCGTGGTGTAGTCGTGATGGTCGGGGTATTCGTAGGCTGCCAGAATCCGCACGCCCAGGCCCTCGACGGTCTTGCGGTAGCTCTCGAAGTTGGCGATTCCCGCAAAGATCACCGCCTGCATGGCGGACGGGTCCGCCACGGAGACCGCGGCCCCTTTGACGTCGGTGAAACCGAGGACGCGATGTCGGGCACTGAGGACCGGCTTTTCGCCGGAGAGTTTCGCCAGTTTCCTCAGGAGCAGGATCCGTTGCGCGGCGTCCACCTGGTCGGCTCGCGTCAGGATGATCAGGTCCGCGCGGCGGAGCGCGCGGGTCGGCTCGCGAAGCAGCCCACGGGGCAGCAAATATCCGTGCCCGAACGGGGCCGTGGCATCGACCAGGACGATGTCGAGGTCGCGAGCGATTCGGCGATGCTGGAAGGCGTCGTCCAGCACGATGGCCTGGACGCCCCGCCGCACGGCCCGCCGTGCTCCGGCCACGCGGTCGGGGTTGACCACCACCATGGCTCGCGGGCAACGGCGCTTGAGCACCATGGCCTCGTCGCCTTCCTGTCGCCAGTGAACCTGGGCCCACTGGCGGGTTTCTTCGTCGAACTGAATGGGGCGGCCTTTGTAGCCCCGCAGCAACACGGCGACTTTCAGGTTCCGCTGGAGCAGGAGGTGGGCGATGCGGGCGGCCGTGGGAGTCTTGCCGGTTCCGCCGACGGTGATGTTGCCGACGCTTATGACCGGGCAGGGCACCCGACGGGCGGCCCTGGGCGCCCAGTCATACCAGGCATTCCGCGCGGCGATGACGACGCGGTACCCCAGCGAGAGCAGTCGGAGCAAACCCCGCGCCATGTCCGGCAGGAGGCCGCGGCCCTGGCCCGCGATGAGTTGCAGGTACCTGTCTCGAAAGGTGGACATATCGGCCCGCGAGTCTATATACAAACGGCGGAAGGGAAAAGCCGCCCAGCCGCCTCGCTGACCCGCGACCCAACGGGATCCGTCGCCGCCCAGGCCACATTGACAGTCGCGGAGGGCGGTTCGACGATATCCGTCGTGAGCGGTCGACTGGGCATTTTGAAATATCTGCTGGGCTTCCTCGCGGTGGTGGCGCTGCTCCGACTTTACACGGGGAATCGGGAGGAAGCCTTCCCGCGGCGGCCGACGATCGTCCTTCCCGCGGAACACGAGGAGCGGGCGCACCGCGCCCCGGCGGCGGAAGCGGAATCGGCCCCCACCCACCGAGCGGCGGCCCGCCGGGCCGGTGACACCAAGGCGGCACGTTCTGTGGCGGACACGGCGGAGCGGCTTGGTCGTCTGGCGGAGCGACTCGGTCTTCTGGCGGAGCGGCTCGATGAGGCGACGGGGCCGCTGCGAGTCGAACTGGACCGTGCCTCAACGGTCGTTTGTGCCCGCGGTTGGGCCGCGCTCCGGGCCGGCCGCCCGACCGAGGCCCTGCGGTACTTCGACGCGGCCCTGCAAGAGGAGCGGGACCATCCTCCCGCGTTGGCGGGCCGGGCGGCGGCGCTGGTGGCCGAGGGACTCCACGCCGAGGCCGCCGAAACCTACGATCGCCTTCTGCGTCGGACGCCGAACGATGCGGCCGCGCGCTACAACTACGGCACGCTGCTGTATCGAGCGTCCCGCTATGCGGAGGCCGCGGAGCAGTTCCGCCGGGCGATTCGGCTCGATCCGACCCTGGCCCGCGCCCGTTACAACCTGGCGACGCTGGCCCAGCGGGAAGGCCGCCTGCACGAAGCCCGCGACGAATGGACCGCGTTCGTCGCCCTCGATCCGGGCGTGGCTTCGGCGTGGTTCAACCTGGGCGTCGTGCAGATGGACTTCGACGAGCCGGCGGCGGCGGCGGATTGTTTCGCGCGGGCCGTCGAGCTGGATCCGGCGAACGCCGACGCCTGGTTGAACCTGGGCCTGGCCCGCGCCTTCGCGGATCGGCTGGAGGAGGCCGTGGCCACGCTGACGGAGGCGGCCGGCAAGTTCCCGGAAGAACCGCTCATCCTGGCGCAGCTCGCCGTTTTTCACGGCGTTCTCGCGGATCGCGAGGGACCCAACGCGGAAGCCCACCGCCGCCTGGCTCAGTGGCTGGAAGACCGGGTGGCTGCGTTGGGCGTGGAGGTCCGGCGCGACGCGGCGGCCTACGAGGTCGAGGGCCGGGCCGAGGAGCACGCCCCCTGACTCGCCCGAAAGCGGACCCGGCGGCGGGGTTCAGACTATCGGACTCCTTACATTTGTCGAGCCACGTCATTGCCACGCCGCCATTGATAACGTTAAAATCACGCTTGTTGGACTGATTGCTCAGTGGGACGGGCCGGCTGGGGGCAGATCGATTGTTCAGCGGATGGCGACGTCGGAGATGGGCCGCCCGCCCGGAGAAAGCAGTATTCCGATGCCAACAGCCTTCGACAAGCTGACCATCGACGACCCGACCAGGCTGATCTTCGGGACCGCGCCGCGGCCGGTTCGCTGCGGAACGGGCCTGGAGATCGGCGCCGGGGCGGTATACCCCGAACTGAATTTCACGCTACCGCCGATGACCATCGAGCACGCCTCGTGGGCGAAGGTCCGGGCGATTTACGAGGGGGTCATCAAGGCGGCGGTCAAGCGGGCCGGGGAACTGTCGCTCGAAGGGTTGGTGGTCGAGTTCGAACACCTTCCGCCGATGACCGCCGTGGCCGAATGGGGTGCGGAGCTGACCCGCCTGCTGAAGGACCACCTTTGCGCGGCGGGTGAGCAGTTCGGCCTGAAAGCCGCCCTCCGCGTGACCATCGTGGACTTGCGGGAGGAGACGAAACCCCCGCAACGCCGCCACGGTCCCGCTTGGGAACGGATGGAGGCTTCGCTGGAGGCTTGCGCCGCGGCCGGTGCCGACATCCTGTCCATCGAGAGCACGGGCGGCAAAGAGGTGCATGACGCCGCCCTGACCCGGGCGGATGTGCCCGGCATCGTCTTCGCGTTGGGCGTTTTGGCCCCGCGCGACATGGCCTGGCTGTGGGATCGCTTCGTGGAGGTTTCCCATCGGCACGGACGGATCCCCGGCGGCGATACGGCCTGTGGGTTCGCCAACACGGCGATGCAACTGGCGGGGCAGCAGATGCTGCCGGACGTGCTGGCGGCGTTGGTGCGGGCGATGTCCACGGTGCGGAGCCTCGTGGCGGTCGAGCGTGGGGCGGTCGGGCCGCTCAAGGACTGCGGGTATGAGAACCCGGTGATCAAGGCGATTGCCGGCTGCCCGATCAGCATGGAGGGCCGGTCGGCCACCTGCGCGCACCTGTCGCCGATCGGCAACATCGCGGCGGCGGCGGCGGATCTCTGGAGCAACGAGTCCGTGCCGGATTTGCGGCTGCTGTCGGGTTCCGCGGCGATCGCCTCCTTGGAGTCTCTGGCGTACGACTGCCGGCTCTTCAACACGGCGACGCGGCGAGGCTCGGCCCTGGAACTCCGAGATCTGCACGTCGCCGGGGACGTCGAGTTGAGCGCCCAGGCGGCTCTGCTCACCCCGGAAGCCTGCCTCGCCCTGGGCCGGGCGATCGTCAGCGCGAGAGACCCGTACACGCGAACGCTGGCCGCCGGCCGGACGGCCCTGGACTGGTTGGCCCGCTGTGTCGAGGAGGGCCGTTTGCGGATGCCGGCCCGCGAGCAGCGGTGGTTCGACCGGTTGCGACAGGCGTTCGACCGCCTGCCTTCGTCGCCGGAAGCCTTGGCGGCGGACATTCGGCCGCGATTCGGCGGACTTTTTGACGGAGGGGCCTACGATTTTCAGAACTGAACCACCCACCCTGGCGCGGAACCCCGCGATTCCCCGGCAGTACTACCTTGATCTGGCCGCACGGGGCCTGCGGATGCCGGTCGGCGCTCATCTGGTGCTGCACGACCATCCCGAGCCGGAGGCGATTCTTCTGGACGGCGAGCGGCTGGGCCGCGTCGTCGAGGAATCCGCCCGCCGCTACGGCACGCCGCTGGCCGTGCCGCTGATGGACCTGATGATCGAGAAGACCGCCCTGCTGGAGATGCTGGGCGTTCCGCCGGAGCAGATCCCGACGCATCACCTGTCCTCCGCCTGCACGGACGACTGGGCGGCGATGCTGGAGGCCCGGATGCCGGGCCATCGCAACGCCCGCGCCGCCGCCACGGCGGACGCCGTCCGCTACATCGCCGAGCGGACGGACCTGCTGCCGATCGGCATGGCCATCGGGCCGTTTTCGCTGATGGTCAAGCTGGTTGCCAACCCCATCTCGGCGGTGTTTCTGGCCGGTCGCGGCCGCACCGCCGCCGATTCGGGGGAAGTGGCCCTGGTGGAGAGGGTCTTGGAGGCCGGCGTCCGCGTGATCGAGTGGTCGTTGAAGGCTCAGCTCGCCGCCGGGGCCAGGGCCGTATTCATCTGCGAGCCGGCCGCCAGCGCCGCCTACCTTTCCCCGCGGCAGCTTGCCGCCGGCGCGGACATTCTGGACCGTTACGTCCTGCACTACAACCGGCGAATCCGAGCGTTGCTGGCGGAGGCGGGGGCCGACCTGATCTTCCATTGTTGCGGGGAGATCACGCCGGACTTCGTGCGTCGGTTCGTGGAGCTGGATCCGGCGATTCTCAGCCTGGGCAGCAGCGTGCGATTGTGGGAGATCGCCCGATTCGTGCCGAAGACCACGGTCCTCTTCGGCAATCTGCCCAGCCGCAAGTTCTTCTCCGACACCGAGATCACCGAGGAGCAGGTCCGTCAGCAGGCCCGCCATCTGGTCCGCCAGATGCGGCAGGTCGGCCATCCGTTCATCCTCGGCAGCGAGTGCGACGTGCTGAGCGTCACCGGCAAGCACGAGCTGATCAAACGCAAGGTCCAGGCCATGCTGGACGCCGCCGGCGAGGCCTGACCCTCCGGCCACGCCAGCCCGGCCCGAGATCCGCGCGGTATACTGAACCCATGAGCGGCTTGCCCGCCAACTTGATTCTCCCCGCGGAACAGGCCCTGCTGTTCCGCGTCGCCCGCTATGAGCGGGTCGCGCCGGATCGAGAGCAGATCCACCGCCTGCTGGGCCTCCGCGCGGGGCATCCCGGACATCGACGCTGGTTCGAGGCCCTTGGCGAACTGCTGGAGACTCTGCCGCGGCTGATGCGGCCGCGGGCGGTCTATCGCCTCGATCCCGTTCGGCGGCTGGACGACCGCCGCCTGGAACTGGAGTCGAACATCGTCCTGGACGGTTCGGTCGGGCGTTTTCTGGCCCACTCCACGCATGTGGTCACCTTCATCGCCACGATCGGCTCGGCGGTCGAGCGGCTGAGCCGTTGCTGGCTGAAGCGGGGGCGGGTCCTGCACGGGACCATCGCCGACGCGATCGCCTCGGAGTCGGCCGAGGCCGCCGCGCAGGCCTGCCAGGATGAGGTGCGGTCGTGGGCGACTCAGCGGGGCATGGACGTCACGCCGCGGTACAGCCCCGGTTATTGCGGACTCAACGTGCGGCAGCAGGCGGCGATTTTCGCGGGGCTGCCCGCCCGAGTGGTGAACGTGCGGCTCACGCCCTCAAGCCTGATGGTGCCGATCAAGTCCGTGTCCGGTCTGATCGGCGTCGGCCCGGCGGAATTGGTCAGCCCGGCGGGCTATCCGTGCCGCTACTGCGACCATCCGCACTGTATGCAGCGGCGGGCGCCGCTCGAGAAGCACGGTGGCACCTGCTTCGACTGGAGCCGCGTGGGCGACTGTCCCCCGGAATGACCGCCGCGGCTTCATTTCGCGGCGTCATTCGGCCGGCGGGTCGAGGTACACGATCGCCGAATCCTCCTGGATGCCGTCTTCTTCGTAATCCGCCGGGAGAAAGACCGTGATGGTCACGGCGGTGTGGCTCGCTTCGGTCGGCACCGTCACGCGGCCGTCCGGGGGAAGCGTGCCGCGTTCGATGCGGCCGTTGGGTTCGACCGGCTCCACGCGGACCTCATAGTCCTGATCCCGAAGCGGCTCATCGTGTTCCCCGGTGTAGGAACGGTGAATCACTTCGAAGACGATCGTACACCCCGCGGTCGAGCGGAAGGTGACGGGGTCGCTGACGTTGACCCCAGGCTCCTGCGGCAGCGCGATCAGGACGGGTCGTGCCGGGCACTGCTGATACGCCTTGAACCCGATCAACCAGCGGCAACCGGACAAACAGAAGAGCAGGCCGGCAGCCACGGAGACGACGGTCATCCTGGTGAGCGTCATGGTGGTTCTCCTAATCCAAGATAGCCAAGGGACGCCGCGGTCGGGGTTCGCAGGGCGGCCGCGAAGCCGGCCCCCAAGACCGGTTGCGGTTCGGCGAAGACTCGCGGCGGACTCTGTTCCGCGCGCTTTGACCTACCGGCGTCCGCACCATTATACCACCCGCCGTCATGAGGCCCGGCTGGGATCACGCCCGGAGGGGGTCGACCGGGATCCGGCGGGCGTCGGCGGCTTCCCGGCCGGGATCGATCCGGCATATCGCGAATCGCCGCGAAACACCCGCGTCCAGCGATTGTCCGCCCACAGGAACCAGGTTGCGGGCGCTTCGCGCAAGAAGGACTCAAATCCGTCCGCCCACTGCTGCATTGCTTGCCGTATGGCCTCCGGCCGCCCCCCGGCGGCGCGGGGGAGCGGCTCGACGGCAATCGGCCCGCGAACCGCGATGACGTGCCGACCATCGGCGACCCGCCCAAACACGGGCAGCAGCGGTGCCTCGGCCAGCATGGCGATGGAGGCCGGGCCGGTCGGCAGGTACGCCTCGCGGCCGAGCAGGCGAACGGCGGCTCCGCGTTCGCGCCGCTGGGCGATGTCCGGCGTCATGACGAGCACGTGGCCGTTCCGCAGGGCGTCGACGCAGGCGGCGGCGCGGGCGGCGGGATCGGCGGCGGTGAGCGGCTCGAGGATCACCCGCAGACCGGCGGCTCGGCACCATTCACGCTTCAGCTCGAGTTTCCGTTCATCTTCGGACCAGCGGAGGTACACCGTGACCGGCGTCTCTTGGTTGAGACGGGCGAGCGTCAGCAGGTAGTTGCAGACGTGGGCGGGGGCGACGACCACGCCGCGGCCGAGCCGCGCGGCCTCATGCAAGCGGGCCATGGACCCATCCACGTCCACCTCCGCCGCGGCGAGGGCGGCCACCTCGGCGGGCCGATCCGCGAGCCGAAACAGCCGCAGGGCGTTGGCAAAGTGCTGGGCAAGCTGGGCGAAGTGCTCGCGAAAGGCGGCGTCGGAGTACAGCCCGGCCGCGCGCATGTTGGACGCCACCAACCGTGACAGCACCGGCGCCGCCGGCCCGGCGAACCCGAGCCACCACTGGGCCAGCCCGATCAGTCGTTCCGGCAACCAGGGCGCGGCGGCCCGTGCCGCCCGCACGGCTCGGGCCGTGAACCATCGTCGAGTGGTGCGGAGCAGCGCCATACGGCCGGGGTCAGTATACGACCGGATCGACGTCGGGGTCGGGGCTTGTTTCCGCGGGCGACGTGTTGTCGAGCTGCTCCCGCAATTCCGCTTCGCTCAGTGCTCGGCGGTACAGGGTGATTTCGTCCAGGCAGCCCCGGAAGGGGAACTCCTCCGGCTCGCCGGGTTCCCGGTATCCGCCGATCAGCAACGGGCGGTCGCTCGGGCCGGGCGGGGCGACGCCTTCCAGCGTGCCGATCTCCTTTGCGTCGAGATATACGCGGGCGTCGTCTCCGTCAAACACGACGGCAACATGTGTCCAGCGGCCGGGCGCGAGCGTGCCCGCGTCCAGCAGACGATTCTCGCCGAGGCTGACGCGAAGCCGCCCGCGGTAGAGCTGGACAAACCAGCCGTCGGCCTGCCACTCGCCCTTGCCGAGGAGCACCGGCATCTCGCGGTCGCGGTCCCACGGCTCGGGCCGGGCGAAGAATGCGATGGTGAACGGCCCGTCGAAATCGGCGTCGGCCCGGTCACTCGGCAGCTTCAATAGCCCGCCGGAGCGGAGGTCGAGGGCCTTGCCGCGGATGCCGCGGGCGACCCGCGGCTCGCCGATTACTTCGGCCAGATCGTCCAGCGGCTTCTCGAAGCGGAGTTCGAGCGTCGGTTCGTGCTGCATCGCCGCCGCCGGAGCCGCGAAAGCCGGCCGGCACGGCCCGATCGCCGGCGTGACGGCGAAGGCCCCCCAAGGTGGGGCGGGGGCGGTCGCCGCCGTATCCTTCGGCCACGATGCATACACCCGCCAATGAAACAAATCGCCCCCACCGCCACCGCTGCTCGCCAACTCGCCGCCGGACAGGGCCACCCGGTAGCAGCCTCGCGCCAGGCGGCGGGGACTCAGGCGGATTCCACCGCCCTCGTCAGGCAGCCGTTTTACCAGGATCCGGAATGGCGGCGGCTCGCCCGCCGTGGCCGCGACGAGGTCGAAGCGAACGAGCCGGTCGGCTGGGATCCAGTCGGGCACCGGGTAGCCGATCAGCGACTCGGGGGCCTCCCAGTCCCGCAGGCGGGGCCGCTGCACATTCGCCGGCAGCAGCCCCGCGGCCCGCTCCACGAAGGAGGCATAGGAGCGGCCGTAGCGGGCGTTGGCCGTGGCCAGCATGCCCAACTCTCCGCGGGTGCGGCAGGTCGTGGCCAGAGCGCGGAAACCGTCCGCCAAACGGCAGGTTGCCAGCTCCTTGAGGACGGCGATCGCCGCCTGCTGGGCTGCGGTGGCATTTCCGGCGGCGGCGAGCCGCTCGGCCTCGCGCAAGGCTTTTTCCAGCGGTGCGGAGGGGGCCGCGATGGCCAGGCCCGCCCGCGACCGCGCGACCAGCCATTGGATCGTGGCGGACAGGTCGTGGTACTGTCGCGCGGCATGTTCGCGCCCGGCCTGCCGGGCGGCGGCGGCCTTCGCCCCCAGGTCGGCCGCGAGCTTGTCCAGTTCGTTCAGCCGCTCCGGGATCGGCAGGTGTCCAGCGACGTTCTGCGTCCGGCCCGCCAGTTTGTCGCCCGGGTCGTGAAACCAGGTGAAGGGGGTGTAGCACTCGACGCAGCCGACCGCTCCGGTGTATTGCGGCCCGTACTCCTCCAGCCGCAGATGCACCTGCGTCATGTACTCGGCGTCCTCCGGCCCGTAGTGGTCGCCGGCGTACTGCCTGAAAAAGTCCTCCGGCGTCAATTCCGGGTTCCAGGCGAAGCGGTACAGATACCCGGCGACGTCTTCGACGTTGCGGGTTCGCCAGTGGATGCCCAAGGCCCCGCGGCACTTCTTCCCGATAATGTCTTTCAGTAGCGGCTCGAAGGCCGTCACGTTGGTTTGCGGGCCGGTCTGGTCGCAGCGGGTGTAACCGGCGTCAGACTCGAACCACGGGATCGGCCACGCTTCCCGTGACGGCCGTAGCCTGCCGTAGACCTGCGAGACGTGGTCCGCCAGGCGAGGGTCGATATTGTCCAGCGCGGCGAAGATGATGTCGTCCGGCACGACCTGGTCCAGCCCTTCGTACAGCGTGGTGAACCGCATCCACTCGTCCCCGCCCCACCCGCTGACGATCAACCGCACCTCGGGCGTCAGCTCCTTCAGCGTCTCATGCGCCAGCCGCACGAATTTGGTGATCCGTGCCGCCTCGCTCAGGTCGTGCTCCGGGCCGAGGTAGGCGAATGCCGCTTTGATGTCCGCGTCGACGGCCGTCTGCTCGTCACGCCCGCCCGTGCCGCGGCCCTCGCTCTGCCAGACCCAGAAGTAATCCAGCGGGTACGTCGCCAGCGTGTGTCGCAAGCGGGCCTTGAAGGCGGCACGGGTTCTGGGGTCGTCGGGGTTGCCCGTGGCCTCGAAGCCGATGCAGGTCTTCAGGCCGCAGAGGCCCGCGTAGTGCAGCGCCTCGGCCATCATCCGCTGCTGGAGCTTGACGGCCCGCCCGGGGGCGTAGGCCCAGGCGTCCTCGATCCCGACCTCGCAACCCCACTCGCCGCGCTCGAAGAACAGGTCCGTGCCGAAGAGGAAGTCCTTGGTGCACATCGCCGCCGGCGACCACCAGCGGTGTGGGGAGATCGTCGTCATCAGCGGCCCGCCCATGGTCGCCCCGGCCCGGCCGATGTTGTAGCCGCAGAACGGCTCGTGGTCGTACACATGAAAGCCGACGAAGTTGGCCTTTTGCTTGGAGAGCTGGTTGAAGAAGGTCAGGTAGTCCTGCGGGTTCCAGGTGGTCGGGCTGTTGAGGAAGTTGAACCACGGCAGACTGCCGCGGATGGCCAGGGCCGGCGCGTACTGCCGCTCGATCGGCGGGACGGCGAGATCGGGGTCGGGCGGCGGCAAGGCGTCGCCGCCGAGGTAGAACCCGACGCCCCAGCTTTCGACCAGCGTGTACGCCGCCCAGAGCGTGGCGACGGGTGCGGCCCCATGCACCACGATCCGCAGCGGCGACCACGACTCGACATACACGGCGTGATTCTGCGACGGGTCGACCCCGCCGCTCGGCAGCCGCTCCGATGGCCCGGTCCGCAGCAGGACGGCAGGGCGGTCGTCCGGGGCGGTCTCGGCCAGGGTCGGCAACTCGCCGGTCCGCAGCCACGCGTAGCGGCGAAGCTGCGCGGCAGCGAGTTGTTCGTACCAGTCGGCCGCGGCGGGCGCAACGATCACCAGCCGTCCGGGGTGATAGGTGTCGGCAGGCTGCGGCGCGGCCTGACCCAGGGCCAGGCAGACAGACAGGAGGCAGAAGGCAACGGGCATGGGACGATCTCCTCGCGGCGGTCCAGCCGCTTGCGGTCGAACAGAATAACCGCTGCGGAACGATGTCGAAACCGTCAGGCCACGCGGCGCGGGCCGGCAACAGACGATGATCTCGACCGCCCTCCCCGCCGCAGCCGGTTTCGCTATGCCCATCCGCCCGGAACAGACCGACCGGCGGACTGGGGTCAGGAGCGGACCGGTTGAGCGTCCGATGAGTCGGTCGAGTCGACGTCCCGCCCACAGCGGGCGAAAAGCAGTGTTCCGAACACGCCGACGGCGAAGGCGGTCAACAGGTTGGCCGCGGGGCTGAGGTTCCAGAGAAGCCCGCCCGCCGCCGCCGCGAAGGCCACGATCAGATCGCGGATGAGGTAGTAGAAGCCGAACATGGTGGCTTTGCGGTCGGCCGGGCAGAGATCCACGATCAGGGCCTTGCGGGTGGGTTCGCCGAATTCCTTCAGGCCGCGAAGCACGAAGGCCGCCACCAGCGGCCAAAACGAATGACAGAAGAGCAGCACCAGCGGGAAGAGGGTGAAGAACACGAACGTGGCCAGCACGAACGGCTTCTTGCCCAGCCGGTCGGCATAGTACGCCACCGGGATGTAGACGAGCACCGCCGTGGCCATCTCGATGGTGGTCAGCGCTCCGAAGGCCACTGCGGAGACCGGCTCCGCGATCAACCTCATGCACCAAACGACCACAAAGGCGTACGGGATCTGCTCGCAGAAGCGGATCAGGATGTCGGACAGCAGCAGCATCCGCAACGGCCCGCTCATCTCGCGCAGCAGGCGCAGGGGATGAAACCGGGCGGTGTCGCTACTGGTCAACGGGCCTGCCGGCTCCTCCTCGATCAGCCGCTGCTGCACGAGAATCGCCACGCCCGCCAGCACCGCCGCCGCCAGAAAGGCCAGCCGGATGCCCGTGTGCTCTCCCCAGTGGCAGATGAACCATCCGCCGAGGACCGGCCCGAGGGCCATGGGCAGACGGCGGATCAGCGAGTTGATGCTCACGCCCATCGTCCGCTGGCGGGCCGGCAATACGCGAACGATCAGCTTCATCGTCGCGGGCATGGACACGGCGGTCCAGCCGAGGAAGAGCGCCGCTCCGACGAAGACGGCCGGCCATGACGGCGCCACGATGACGATCAGATAGCCGGCCATGGCCAGCAGGTTGAAGACCAGCAAGGCCCGTTTGGCCCCGAGGCGGTCCGCCAGATAGCCGCTCGGATAGGAGTACACCGCCCCCAGCAGCACGGTCATGCCCTGGAATAGGCTGATGGTCAGCGCCCCGCCGCCCAGGGCCTGGAGGTAGAGCGGGAGAAACCGCTCGGCCATCCGCTCGCCCATGCCGAGCAGGAGAACCATGACCAGCAGGCCGACGACGCTGCGGCGGAGACCGAGAAAACGCGCCAGTCGATCGAAGGCTCCCTCGACCGGAGGCGGGGTCGGGCTGGGCGAGGCGGTGTCCATGCGGGCAGCAGCATAGGGCAGGACGACCCGGCGGTCACGACTCCCGAAGAATCGCGACCCGTGGCGGGGGACGGCGGTTGCGAACTCAGGCAAACGGTCAGCAGCCGATGCCGCGAGGCCGGGTCCGCGAATCATCGGACCGGTCCCGCCGCAACCAGGATGCCGCGGAACCACGCGGTCCGGCGTCGGAGTGTCCGGTCGATCGACTTCCGGCGTGAAAACGCGGGATTATTGAACTTTGCACATTGCTCCGATTCTTCGGTCGTTCCCGACCGCGGACCACGCGAGGGGAATATCTTCACGCGCGGTCCGTCCGCATAATCAATCCGCGCGTTGCGTGCCCGATTTCCCAACGGCGGCTGTCCGGCGCGCTACAATGTTCCCTGAACGGCTCCCGCCTGGGGGATAACGTACACTTGAAAGTTGAACCTGGAGGATAACGAATGATGAAGAGGAATACCCTATTCGCGACACTGTCCCTGGCCCTGCTGGCGGCCACACCGGTCCTCGGCGACCTGGTTTACATCGAATCTCCGCTGGTGACCATCCACGGCGAGACCGGCGCCGTCGGCGGCGGCAAGTACCGGCTGTCGCACGCCAACTTCGACCAGTCGCTGGATCGCGGCACCGGCACGCTGCCCGGCAATTTCATCTCGCTGAACCTGGGCAACAACGTCGCCTTGTCGGCGCGGACCTACGACTTCTCGTTCAAGCACATCGCGGACGAGGGCTTCATCTTCAGCATGACCAACACCGCCGACCACACCACCACGACCCTGTCCTGGGGCACCTTCACCGTCCCGCCGCCCGGCACGAACGCCGCGTTGCTGAACGGCTTCGCCCCCGGCGACTACTTCAACGCCCTGAAGGTCGAGGCGCGGGCCACGCGCAGCGGCTCCGCGATGTCCTTCAGCAACCTGTCCTTCTTCGCTCCCGCGCTCACCATCGCGGACGGCGCGTTCAGCTCCGGCACCGTGACGCCGCTGGTCGGCGGCCCCGGCGACCCGCTGGGCTTCAACATCCAGCACCTCGTCGCCGACGTGAACCTGGCCCTCTACGACTGGGAACTCACCGGGACCATCGGCGGCCAGCGCGACGCCGTCGCCGCCGGGGATGAGGAGGTCCGCTTCCAGGTCATCGCCAAGGTGGTCGATGCCACCATCGTTCCCGAACCGGCCACCGCCGCCCTGCTCCTGCTCGGCGGCCTGGCCCTGCTCCGCCGCCGCGTCGGCTGAGCCTTGATCTCTCCAACCCCAGACGTTCACGCGGCCGGCAGGGAGTTTCTTCCCCGCCGGCCGCGTTGCGTTGAGCAGCTCACTGGTTCACGTGCGCAGCAGCCCGGATCATTCCGGGCCGTCCTCCACATCCAGCAGCGACGATCGCGAGAATGTCGGCGTCTCCCCGCGATCCACCGGCTCCAGGTCATCCAGCCAGTAGGCCTCGTCGTTGCGCCGATAGACCATGAACCGCCCGCGGAGGTCGGCGTCTTTGGCCCGGTGATAGCGGAGGTAGATGTGCTTCCGATCCACGCCCAGTATCTCCACCTTGCCGGTCTCGTGGGACATCACGAATCGCGCCCGCCGCGCCAGGCCCGAGCCGATCCGCAACGCGTCACGAAAGATCTCCCATCCCCGCACGATCGGCACCGCGTACGGCTGGTTTCCCGCGGTCGGGCGGCCCTGGAAAAGGTAATACGGCGGGCATCCGATCCACGACAGTTTGCGGAACAGGTCGGACAACGTCCGCGGGTCGTCGTTGATGCCCTTCAGCAGCGGGCATTGGTTGGCGCAGATCACGCCGTTTCGGATGAAGCAGTCGATTCCCTGGACTGCCGCGTCGGTGAGTTCGCGGGGATGGTCGAAATGGGCAACCAGGTAGATTCGCTTATGCGGCGTGGAGTGCCGATTCAAGGTTTGCTGTAGGGCTTCGTCGTTCAGCAGCCGCCAGGGGTCGAACGCGGGCATCTTCGAACCGATGCGAATGATTTGCACGTGCGGGATGGCCCGCAGGGCGGCGAGGATCTCCGTCAGGCGTCGCGTGCTCATCAGCAGCGGGTCGCCGCCGGTCAGGAGCACATTGGTCACGTTGGGATGTCCGGCGATGTAGCGAATCCCCTCGGAGACATCGTTCACCACCTCGTCGTTGCCGTCCATGAACAGCCGCTTGCGGAAGCAGTAGCGGCAGTAAGCCCCGCAGACCTCGTTGCACAACAGCAAGACCGTGTGCGGGTACTTGTGTTGGACGCCCGGGGCCACGGTCACCGCGGACTCGTTGCTGGCGTCCAACCGCCCCCAGTCGGTCAGCTCTTCCTCGATCGGGATCACGATCCGACGGATCGGGTCGTCGGGGTCATTCCAGTCGATCAGACTCAAGTAGTAGTCATTCGCCCGAAAGGCGTATTTCCGGCTGACCGCGGCAAGTTTTTCTCGGGCTTCGACGGGGATCTCCACGACCTTGCGGATATCGCGGATGTATTTGACACGACGTCCGGTGCTGGCGTCTCCGGTGATGACGGGCAGTTCGACCTGGTTCATACACACCTCCGGCGCAGGACTCGAAACCGCTCGGATCAAGGATCCAGCGGCGCCGCCTGTTCAGGTTGTTGCCGGATGGCGGCCCGACCAACCGATCATGCCTGCGGACGAACTCCGCCCGCACCCTTTGTACGTTGTTCCCGCCGTTTGATCTTAGAATACCCGGCGGCCCGAGGCAATCGCGGGGGGCGGTTTCCAGCCTTTTTTGACGAATTCGCTCGGCGGCGTTTACGATGGGTGTCATGAACGACGCCGCTTTTCTCCGATGCATCCGTCCCGCCTGTGCCGCCACCTATGACTTGGGCGCGCCGATCTACGAATGCGAAAAATGCGGAAATCTGCTCGATGTCGCCTATGACTGGAACCGTCTCCAGCCGCCCCGGAGCCTCCGTTTCTTCCAGCAGCGGTGGGCGACGCGGGATCGGGCCATCGACCACTCCGGCATCTGGCGGTTTCGCGAGCTGTTGCCTTTTGCGGCGCCGGAGGAGTTGGTGACGGTTCGCGAGGGCCAGACGCTGCTTCAACCCGTGGAGGTCGAGCCCCTGGGCATCCCGTTGAAGCCCGGTCGGTTGCATTTGCAATACGAGGGCATGAACCCGTCGGGCAGCTTCAAGGACAACGGCATGGCCGCCGCCTTCACCATGGCCCGCAAGCTCGGATCGCGGCGGGTCGGGTGCGCGTCCACCGGCAACACCAGCGCGAGCATGGCCCTGTACGCCGCCAAGACGCGGCTGGCCGACGGCCGCCTGATGCAGGCCATCGTCTTCATCGGCGAGGGCAAGATCGCCTACGGCAAGCTGGCCCAGGCCCTGGACTACGGGGCGCTCACCCTGCAAATCGCCGGCGACTTCGACGCCTGCATGAAACGCATCCGCGAGGCCACCGACCGTCTCGGCCTCTATCTGATGAACTCCGTCAATCCCTTCCGGCTGGAGGGGCAGAAGACGATCATGTACCGCGTGCTGGAAGGGCTGGGCTGGGAACCGCCGGACTGGATCTTCGTGCCGGGCGGAAACCTCGGCAACTCCAGCGCCTTCGGCAAGGCGTACATTGAACTGAAAGAGCTGGGTTTGGTGGAGCGGGTGCCGCGGATCTGCGTCGTCAACGCCGCCGGGGCCAACACCCTCTGGGATCTTTACAACCGCCGCGGCCTCCGCTGGAACCACGGCGACTGGAATAAGCCGACCGCGGAGGCCAAGTACGCCGAGATGGACGCCGCCGGCCAGAAGGCCAAGACCATCGCCTCCGCGATCGAGATCGCCCGACCGGTCAACCTGTCCAAGGAGCTGCGGACGCTCGACGCCATGAACGGCATCGTGGTGCAGGTCACCGACGAGGAGATCCTGGAGGAGAAGGCCCTCATCGGCAAGTACGGCTACGGCTGCGAACCCGCCAGCGCCGCCAGCCTGGCGGGCCTGCGGCAATGCCTGGCCCAGGGCATCGTGGACCGCGACGCTCGCGTGGTGTGCATCCTGACCGGCCACGCCCTGAAGGATCCGGACGCGACGGTCCGCTATCACACGGGCCTGGAGCCGCCCAGCGGCCAGACGGTTCGTCGGGATCCCTGGGGCCGGCACGCCAACCGCCCGATCCGCGTGCCGGACGATCTAGACGCCATCTGTCGGGTGATCGAGGAGCACCGTGACTGATCGGCGATCCCGGCGGGGTGCGGGGTCTGGTCCCGTGCCGTCAGATCCGCGGAGCCGCTGACGTGAGTGGGGCGGGCCCCGTTCGTTTGGGGTTCTTGAGCGGACCGGTTTGATCATGACCAACAACGAGTTTCCCAAACTCCGTCCCGTTCAGATCCGCCCCTCCGCGCAGCGGCCCGGTCACTACGACCTGACCGACCCCTCGGGGATCGCTCCCGGCGGGCTGAGCCTGTCTCCAGCCGCGTTGTCCGCGGTGATGCAGATGGACGGACGGCGGCGGCGCGTCGACATTCAGGCCGAATTCATGCGGCGGCACGGCACCCTGCTGTTTTCCGACGACCTCGACCGCATGATCGAGCAGTTGGAGAAAGCGCTTTTCCTCGAAGGCCCGTTCTTCGAGGCCCACATGGCGGAACTGACCCGCCAGTACCGCGCAGCCTCCTGCCGGCCGTTGTGGGGCGACGCGGCGACCGAGCCGCGGCGGCTCGCGGTGTTCTTTGATGAGCTGTTCGGCGAATCCTCGCTAGCCTCGTCCGGCCAAGCCGAGCTGCTCGGCCTCGTGGCGCCGCATCTGGATTACGAGCGGGGCCGGCCCTGCTACGCCCCCGCCTACCGCGGCCTGGCGCGGCGGACGCGGGCCGGCCGGTTCGTGCTCCTCGGCACCAACCACTTCGGCCGCGGCGCCGGCGTGGTCGGCACCCGCCAGGATTTCGAGACCTCCTTCGGGGTCGTTTCCTGCGACCGGGGGTTTCTCCGTCGGCTGGAGGATCGTTGCGGCGGCGACCTGTGCGAGCACGAGTACGACCATGTGCGGGAGCACTCCATCGAGTTGCAGGTGCAGATTCTGAAGCACCTGTTGCCCGGCCGATCGTTTACCATCGTTCCCTTCCTGTGTCCCGACATCTGCGGTCCGAGCGGCACGGCCCCGGCGAGCGGCCGCGGCGTGGATCTCCGCATCTTCGCGGAGGGGGTGCGGGCCGAACTGGCCGCCGACCCCGTGCCGACCTGCGTGATCGCCGCCGCCGATCTCAGCCACGTCGGACGCTACTTTCACGACGACCGTGAACTCGACGCGGACACGCTGCACGCGATCGAGTCATCCGATCGCCTGGTGCTCGACGACTTGCTGCGGCTCGATCCGGAGGGCATGCGGGAACGGCTGGCCGAGGCGGGCAATCCCACGCATATTTGCAGCGCGGGTTGCCTGTATGTCCTGGCGCAAGTGATGAAAGGCCGCGCCGCCCCCCGCCTGCTCGGCTACCATCAGGCCGTCACCGCGGAACTGGAAAACTGCGTGACCTGTGCGGCGATCGAATTCCTCTCCACCTGACGGCGGGAGGGGTGGCCAAGGGCCGGTTTCGCACCCCGCGGCCGGCCCACCTGCCCCAAGGCTCACGGCGTGTCCGGCCGCGGCAGCCGCAACGCCGCGGGAGGGAGCGGCGGGCCGCCCCGCTGCGGACGGGAGAGATAGTAATAAGCCGTACTGCTGTAGTCGTTGGACAGCTTGTTGGCGTGCCCGTGCTCGATGCTCACCACGATTGACCGGCGGAAGCGGATCGGATCCTCGACATGGTATCGATACACCGACTGCTTGCCCTTCCACTTCCACGTCTCCGTGCCGCTGTAGAGCAGGACGCCGTGATAAGGCCCGTGGTACTCCTGCGTCGGGCAGAACGCGCAGTTGTACCAGTCCTCCGTGCCGGTGCCGTGCAATGACGGCGGCCACGTTTCCCCGTCGATGAAGACCATGTCGTCCCCTTCGCCGAACCAGTCGTTCTTCTGGCGGGCGAAGACATCGACGTCCAGATGCGCTCCGCAGTAGATGCCATCGCCGGCGGCCTCGAGCATCACGTAATTGTCCCGGCCGGTGGTGTTCAGGCTCCGCGGATCCTTGCCGTGCCAGCACAGGTCGAACCACTCCTTCGGCCGCGGGTCGAAGAACCGGCTGCCCGCGTGCAGCGGCCCGCCGGGCGCGACCAGGTGGTCATATTCCTCGCCCCAGCCCTGGGTGGGGTTCTCCCGACGCCACTGGACGTGGAAAAACCCCTGCCCCTCCAACACCGCCTCGCGGTCGTATTGCTCGTAGTCGATGTAGAAGTAATGCGCGTAGCGGGCGTCGCCCTGGTTGACCACCTCGACCCGCGCGGATCGGCGGAACGGCATGGGCCAGTAGCTGTTGCAGGCCCGCCCGTCCTCCGGGCTCATCTGGAGGACCGCCGTGACGAAGTTCTTGCGTTTCGCATGGCCGAGGCCGAAGAAATCGCCGATGGGGCATTCCACGCTCGGTTCCGGGCAGTCGTCCCAGTAGAAACGCAGGATCACGCGGCGGAGATAGTCGTCATGCGGGAAGCCCATGGTCATCCAGATGTGCCGGATGCAACCGGGACCTTGCAGCCGGGCCAGGACCTTGGTCTCGCCCGGCTCGACGTCAAACCAGTCCCGGTTGCCGCCGGTGCGGTCGAAGCTGCTCTCCCGTTTGCTGCGATAGTCGCGAAGGCGGGGCAGTCCCGCCAGACCGCTCAGGGGCACCATGGTCTTGACCTCTTTTTGCATCGCTTCGCGGGGCGCGCCGCTGCGGCGTCCTCCGCAAGCGACGTCAGTGTAACTGGAAGGCGAAGCGGATGGGATGGGGACATGAAAAGGCCCGCGGTTGAAGCCGCGGGCCTGATTTCAGAAGGATTCGAGGTGTTCGCCCGGTGGGCGGACACGGCGGTAACTCAGCGGCGGCGATACAGGCAAAGAGTGCCCAGGGCCAGCAGGGCGAGCGTGGCCGGCTCGGGAATGCTGCCGACGCCGAAATGCACGGGCTGTTCCGGGCTGGCGCCCCAGACCACCGCGTCCACGCGGTACTTGTAGATGGTCTGATACTGGGCCGGGTCGCCAAACGGCTGGTCGAAATCGGCGACGTTCTTCTGGAACGTGTACCACTGGTCATCGTTCGGGACCAAGAAGAAGACGTTGGCCCAGCCGCCGAAGGCATAGCTAGTGCCGTTCCACGTGCCGGTGTAGAACCGGACCCAGAAGCCCGCATCGCCCGGGATTTCGCTGGAGTATCGCAGCGTGACCTGGATCGTGTCATCGCTGATATCCAGGAAGTTGCCGTCGTGCATAATGTTGGCGTCCACGACGTTGTAACCGTGGTTGACGCCCGTGTAGAGCGAGCCGGTCGCGTCGCGTCCGTCATAGGTGACGCCCGCTCGCGGGGACAGATCGGTATCCGGCGTCAGGTCTCGCAGCACGATCAAGTCCGCGCTGGCGAGACTGGCACACGCCAGAACCACCACCAAACCGATGGCTTTCTTCATAAGATACCTCCTTCAAAATGACTTCTTGCGCAACCTGATTGGCCGCACGCTAAACCCACCCGGCCACGCGACCGGGATATCCGCTGCGGACGGTCCTGGAAGGGCCGGCCCAAAAGTGGGAAAGTCAGTAATGTCCCCGGATGAAGGCGGGCTTCCCTCCCTTGGACGCGATCAATTTTACCCCGGTGAACCGGCTATGTCAACGATAACAATCTAGGAATCGCCGATGTTTCGGCGGATTCGCCGACCGTTTTCGGACGCTGACCATCGGGTGATTATCCCTTCAGCCCGCTCAGCACCATGCCCCGCACGAAGAACCGTTGCATGGCCAGAAATACG
>Ga0129299_1000266_pt1 | contig 32169 bp, 30 predicted proteins | sample ConPoolayeCmetaG_FD_94477 | JGI IMG/M metagenome (GOLD analysis project Ga0129299, IMG submission 94477) | Hot spring microbial mat communities from California, USA to study Microbial Dark Matter (Phase II) - Cone Pool mat layer C metaG ...
ACGGGCGAGATGCGCGCCTGGTACACCGGCAAGCCGTGCGAGCGCACGAAAAAGTCGCACATCAACGTCTGCGTGTACGACAGCGCCTGGGAAGCCTCGGACGCTTTCATCCTGGACGACAGCCCGGCCGTGGCTGCCTGGGTAAAGAACGACCATCTCGGCTTTGAAATCCCCTACCTCTACCAGGGCGTCATCCACAAATACCGGCCCGACTTTTTGGTGCGCCTGGCGAGCGGCGAAATGCTCATTTTGGAGACCAAAGGTCAGGATACCGGGCAGGATCAGGTCAAGCGCCGCTATCTGGACGAATGGGTGCAGGCCGTGAACACCCACGGCGGCTTTGGGCGTTGGCGCTGGGCGGTGGTGAAGAATCCCGGAGAGATACGAGACATAATGTAGACACCCTACATCTTGATCGATGTTCGAGGAGGTTAACATGTACCCCGTAATTGGACGTTGCCCGGTATGCGGTGAAACACTGACCGTGACCCGACTTTATTGTCGCGCCTGCGGTACTGCCGTTGAGGGGCATTTTACCTTAGGACGTTTTTACCAACTCACACCCGAACAGCTCGCCTTTGTCGAAACCTTTGTCCGCTGTGAAGGTAAAATCACCCGTGTCGAGCAAGAACTGGGCATCTCGTATCCCACAGTGCGCGCCCGCCTTGACGAGATCATCCGCGCGTTGGGGTACAAAGTTCCCGATCGCAGCTCAGAACTGTCGGCACAGGAGCGGCAAGAGATTTTGGAGCAACTTGCCCGCGGTGAGATCACTTCCGAAGAGGCCATCTCGTTGTTGCAGGGAAATTGACAAACTTGCCGAAAAGCCGTACAAGCGGCATCCCTGCCCCGCCTGTACCAACGAGATGTCGGTTACGGTTTTCGGATAGGCTTCAAGGCTTCGCAGCCCTTTATGATTGGAGACACCCAAAATGAGCGAAGAGCGAATGCGCATCTTGCAGATGATCGGTGAAGGCAAAATCACCGCCGCAGAAGGAGCCAGATTACTCGAAGCCCTGCGCGGATCGCAAACGACCAAACGCGAAACGAGCGAACGAACCAAATGGTTTCGCGTCCGTGTGACCGATATGGCAACCGGCCGGGTCAAGGTCAACGTCAACCTGCCGCTGAGCCTGGTCAACGTCGCCACCAAAATGGGCGCGCGTTTCTCGCCCGATTTGGAAGGTTTCGATTGGGAAGAAATGATGAAAGCAATCAAAGAAGGCGCATCGGGCAAACTGGTCGAAGTCGAAGATCAAGATGGAGGAGAACGTGTTGAAGTATTTGTCGAATAATACCTGCCCAACCCTCAATCAAACCCCCAAGGTCTACAAGACCTTTAGGGTTTGGCACTGGATTGGCCTGTTCTGTGCACTCCTGGCCGCAGCCTGCCGTCCGACGAGCGGCCCGACCGATACACCGACAACGACGGCCACAGCGACCGGCACACCGCCCCCTACGGCCGCGCCCACATCTACCCCAACCATGGTGCCAACCGCCCCCCCAACACCGCATAGGGTAGAATGGGTATTGAACACCACCCCAAACCTGGCCCAAGACCCAAGCTGGGCCGCGCTCAATGGGGTGCACAAAAGCGACGATCGGCTTTTGTTTGTATCTGAAGGCAACTATCTGACCGTCATCAATGAACGTGGCCCACGCATCGAATTCAAAGGCGCATGGGGGCTGCAAATCGACCTGCAAGTCCTTGAAGGCGAATGGGGCGCATTCACACTCGTGGGACGTTTGCCTCAAGGTGAATGGTGGCGCAACATCCGTCGGCTTGACCTGAACGTGTCAACGAACGCGATCGGCGCAACCTTTTGGGATGGCAGCAAGGACAGCCCGGCATTTTCGCAGTCTTTTTCCTCTCCACAAACCGATCGGCGGGTACGGCTCGGTTTTCGTTACGTTGACGGCCAGTTGTTTATCTTGCTCAACGATATGCCGGTGGGCGAACTGACCGATCCAGGTCTGTTTCCCAATCAGGTTGCCTACCTCGGCGTCAACGTCCCCCCCGGCGGCAAGCTGGCCCTTTATCAGATCAACGTAGAGCGGGAAAAAGGCCGGGAATCTATGGTGCAAATTTCCGGGCTGCAAATCCCGTTGGTTTACACCCCCTCATTCCCTTCATTGCGCGAACTGGCCGACCGGCGTGGCCTCAAGATCGGCGCGGCAGTCGCCCCCGGCCCCCTGCGCGGCGAGCCGGCCTACGCCCAGGCCCTGGCCCACGAGTACAATTTCCTGACCACCGAAAATGCGCTCAAATTCGGCCCGGTACACCCCCAACCCAACACATACGCCTTTACCGACGCCGATTTGATCGTCGAATTTGCCGAAAAACACAACATGCAGGTGCGCGGCCACACCCTGATCTGGCATCAACAGCTTGCGACCTGGGTTGAAAAAGGCAATTGGACGCGCGAAACGCTGATCGAGGTCATGCGCGAACACATTTTTACCGTGGTCGGACGCTACAAGGGACGCATTGCAGTATGGGATGTGGTCAACGAGGCGATCACCGATAGCGGTGGCGCCTTGCGTGCCTCGGTGTGGCAACAAGTCATCGGCGATGATTACATCGACCTGGCCTTTCAATTTGCCCACGAGGCCGACCCCGACGCCCAACTGTTTTACAACGACTATGGCGCCGAAGAAATGAACCGCAAATCAGACGCCGTTTACGAACTGGTCAAAGGGATGTTGGAGCGCGGCGTGCCGATCCACGGCGTCGGGCTGCAAATGCACATCCCCTCCACCCGCCCGCCCAAGTGGGCCTCGGTGGCCGAAAACATCGCCCGACTCAACGCCCTGGGACTCAAAGTACACATCACCGAACTCGACGTGCGTGTGCCCGATCCACCCAACGAAGACAAATTAAAACGCCAGGCCGAGGTATATCGTGACGTCTTGCAAACCTGCCTCGATGCCCAAGCCTGCACGGCATTCATCACCTGGGGCTTTACCGATCGCCATTCGTGGATCCCCGGCTTTTTCAGCGGCTGGGGGGCCGCCCTGCCCTTTGACGAAACCTATCAACCCAAACCGGCCTACGACGCCCTGCGTCAGGCACTTGAATAACATCCCCATCAATTCAGGAGGTTTCGGTGGCATTTACCTTGAAACGTGGCACTAACATCTCACACTGGCTCAGTCAGAGCAGGCAGCGTGGCGAAGCACGTCGAGCGTGGTTTACGCAAAAAGACGTGCAATATATCGCCCAACTGGGGTTCGATCACCTGCGTTTGCCCATCGATGAAGAGCAAATGTGGGACGAAGCAGGAAATCCACAAACCGAAGCATTCGATTTGCTCAATGCCGCATTGGACTGGAGCGAACAGGCCGGCCTGCGCGTGGTGGTAGACCTGCACATTTTGCGCAGCCATTACTTTAACGACCAGGACGAACCTCGCCTTTACCGCGATCCGGCCGAACAGCAGAAATTTTGCGATCTCTGGCGCAGCCTCTCGGCACACCTGCATGCGCGTTCAACCGATCTGGTCGCCTATGAGCTGCTCAATGAAGCCGTCGCCCGCAACCCCGACGACTGGAACCGCGTGGCTATGCAGGCCTTCGCCACCGTGCGCGAACTCGAACCGCAACGAACCATCGTCCTCGGCTCAAACTGGTTCGGCAGCCACGACACCTTTGACGTACTCAGCGTGCCGGATGATCCATATTGCATCCTCACCTATCATTATTATCATCCGATGCTGATCACCCACTACCGCGCCGGGTGGTGGGAAGGCGGCGTCTACGACGGCCCGATTCACTATCCGGGCCTCCAGGTTGCCCCCGAAGATGTGGCCCGCCTCGATCCCGAATTGCAGGCCAAAATGCAACGCTGGAACCGCCCCTTTGACCGATCGACAATGGTCGCCGACCTGGCCAAACCGCTGGCCGTGCGCGCACGCACCGGCCTGCCGCTCTACTGCGGCGAATTTGGCGTTTTTAACCAAACGCCCCAGGCCCTCCGCCTGGCCTGGTACCGCGACATGATCCAGACACTCAAAGAATACGACATCGCCTGGGCCAACTGGGACTACAAAGGCTCATTCGGTATCGTCACCCCCAACGGACAAGACACCGGCATTGCCCAGGTGTTGCTGAGCTAAAATTTTGTGATGGAGGAAAAAAGCCTTATGCCGCTGACCTTTGATTTTTCGTTCGACAAACTGCAAACCTATCAGGGCATCAACCCCAAACCGGCCGATTTTGACGCATTTTGGGCCGCCGCGTTGGCCGAAATGTATGCCCTCGACCCACAAGTTGAGCTGGTACCCGCCGCTTTCCAGGCTCCTTTTGCCGAATGCGCAGACATGTACTTTACCGGCGTCGGCGGAGCGCGCGTCCACGCCAAACTGCTGCGCCCCAAAAACGCCCCCACCCCACACCCGGCTTTGCTGATCTTTCACGGCTACAGCGGCGACGCCGGCGATTGGACCGACAAACTGGCCTATGTCGCCGCCGGATTCACCGTCGCCGCCCTGGATTGCCGTGGACAGGGCGGACGCTCGCAGGACAGCAGCCAGGTGTTGGGCAACACCCTGCACGGTCACATCATCCGTGGCCTGGATGATGCGCTCGCCGGTCACCCGGAACGGCTGCTCTTTCGCCAGATTTTTCTCGACACGGCACAACTGGCCCGCATCGTCATGACGATGCCCGATGTCGACCCTGACCGCGTCGGCGCAACCGGCGGCAGCCAGGGCGGCGCACTGACCGTTGCCTGCGCGGCGCTTGAACCGCGCATCCGTCGCGCTGCTCCCGTTTTCCCCTTCCTCAGCGATTACAAGCGGGTTTGGGAAATGGATCAGGCTGTCGCCGCCTATGCCGAACTCAAAGAATACTTTCGCCATTTCGACCCACAACACCAAAACGAACAAGCCATCTTTACCGCACTCGGCTACATCGACATCCAGCACCTGGCCCCGCGCATCCGCGCCGACATCTTGTGGGCCATCGGCCTGATGGACACCATCTGTCCACCCTCAACCCAGTTCGCCGCCTATAACAAGATCACCGCCCGCAAATCAATGGCGATCTATCCCGATTTCGGACACGAGGGGCTGCCCGGCATCAACGACCAGATTTTCCAGTTTATGATGGAATTATAAATTCAGACCGGCTGCGCAGCACATATCAAAAAGGAGATGAGAAATGGATTACAGTTATTCAGAAATTGCCAAGATGATCGATCATTCGCTGCTCAACCCGACCATGAACGCCGACACGTTAGAACGAGGCATCCGGGTTGCGCTGGCCTATGATGTGGCCAGCATATGCATCATGCCCTACTACCTCAAACGCTGCGCCGAACTCGTACAAGGCAGCACGGTCAAGGCGAGCACCACTATCGGCTTTCCGCACGGCGGACACACCACCCGCATCAAAGCCGCCGAAGCCGAACAAGCCATCGCCGACGGCGGCCAGGAGCTGGACATGGTGGTCAACATCAGCAAGGTACTCAGCGAAGACTGGGATTACGTGCGCGCCGACATCCAGGCCGTTGTCGATGTGGCCCACGCGGCCGGGCAAAAAGTCAAGGTCATCTTTGAAAACTGCTACTTGCAAGACGCGCACAAAATTCGCCTGTGCGAAATCTGCGGTGAGGTGGGTGCAGATTGGATCAAGACTTCCACCGGTTACGGCACCGGCGGCGCGACCGATGCCGATCTGATCTTGATGCGACAATACTCGCCTTCACATGTGCAGGTCAAGGCGGCGGGCGGCGTGCGCACGCTAGACCGCCTGCTCCAGGTGCGCGCGCTCGGCGTAACCCGCGTCGGGGCATCGGCCACCCAGGCCATCCTGGACGAATGCCGCCACCGCCTGGGCCTACCCCCGATCCAACTCGACCATCCCACAGAGGAAAATGCAGGTTATTGAGCACACTCTAATCTTTTTCTAATCAAAGCCGTCTATAATTTTGCAGGTAGCCCCACCAGGTAGACCCTAAAGGTCTTGAAGACCTTTAGGGTCTACCCCGAAAAAAATCGAATTGAGGTGATTGCGATGCCGATCTATGTCTATCAATGTGATACTTGTGGGATGACCTTTCAAAAACGGCAGTCCTTTTCCGAACCTCCGCTGCGCGATTGCCCCGAATGCGACGGTCACGTCCATCGCGTGGTGCAGCCGGTAGGCGTCGTGTTCAAAGGCTCCGGGTTTTACGTCACCGACAACCGCGCCAAGTCACCGACCAGCACATCGGCCGAGAAAAAGCCTTCCACAAACGGCCAATCCGGCACCGCCGATCATGACAGCGATTAAATAACCTGCCGTACCCTCCACCCTGCCGTGCTCGTCAGGGCGCATCGCTTCCTGACGAGCACATTTTTGCAAGCCCCACAACCGAGGTACGATGTTTTATTTTCTATCCAAATACCTGCCCCTGTTCATCTACCCACTGGGATTGTCATGCCTGCTGTTGACCGTCAGCCTCCTTCTTCGCCGTTCGCCAAACTGGCAAATGCGCATCATCGCCCTTGTTTTGATCATCCTCTGGCTGGGAGGCAATCAATGGGCGACCATGCTGCTTCTGCGCTCACTGGAGTGGCAACACATGCCGGCCGCCGACATCCCACGTGGCGACGTGATCATCGTCCTCGGCGGCGCAACGCATGCTCAGAGCTACCCCCGCCCCACCCACGAGCTCAATGAAGCGGGCGACCGCCTGTGGTATGCCGCCTGGCTCTACAAACAGGGCGCCGCGCCGAAAATTCTGGTCAGCGGTGGAAGTGGCGAATGGGTTGGCCCCAACCTCGGCCCAGAAGCCGAGGCTATGGCCTATTTTCTGTCCAACCTGGGTGTGCCCCAAGAGGCGATAATCTGGGAAACTCGCTCGCGCAACACCTATGAAAATGCCGTTGAAAGCCTCCACCTGCTGCAAGATCGCCCAATCAAACGGATCATCCTGATCACTTCGGCGATCCACATGCCACGTGCCAGACGCATCTTTGAGCGCTATGCGGCACGCACAAACCCGGCCTGGCAGATCATCCCCGTTCCCACCGATTTCATCTTGAGCCAGGCCGACTGGGAGTATTTTACCCGTCCGGACCCGCTCATCCAGTTCCGCAACCTGCTCCCCCGCGCCGATAACCTGAACCATACCACCGACGTGCTCAAAGAATACATCGGCATCGTCATCTACCGGCTGCGCGGCTGGCTTTAAGAACACGGATTTTCACAGATGCGACGGATGGTCACGGATTTTTGATCCGCGTCAATCCGTTGAATCCGTGTTTATTCGTATCCTATGCGCTCAGGACACAGATTTTTATTTTTGAAAGGAGATAAGCACCGATGAACCCAACCACCCTGATCCTGCACACCGAATTCCAGATTGCCCCGGTTGATCCGCGTATTTTTGGTGGTTTTTTGGAGCATTTGGGCCGTGCCGTGTACGAAGGGGTCTATGATCCTCAATCGCCGCAAGCCGATGAAGACGGCTTTCGCCGCGACGTGATGGACGCCCTGCGTCGCCTGCGCATGACCGCCATGCGTTACCCCGGCGGCAATTTTGCCTCCGGCTATCACTGGCTCGACGGGGTCGGACCACGTGAGGCTCGCCCTACCGTGCGCGAACTGGCCTGGCAAAGCATCGAACCCAACCACTTTGGCACCGATGAATACATTGCCCTGTGCCGCAAAATGGGCTGGACGCCGATGATCACCGTCAACCTGGGCACCGGCACCCCCGAAGAAGCCCGCAATTGGGTTGAATACTGCAATTGCCCACCCGACACCCGCTTTGCCCGTATGCGCGCCGATAACGGACACCCGGCCCCCTTTGGCGTCAAACTGTGGTGTCTGGGCAACGAGATGGACGGCACATGGCAACTCGGCCATGTCCCCGCCGACCAATACGCCATCCGCGCCGATCAGGCAGCCAAAATGATGCAAGATGTCGATCCCACGATCGAGTTGGTGGTTTGCGGCTCATGTGGCATGGGCATGCCCACCTACATGGAGTGGGATCGCATCGTGCTCGACTACCTGGGTGACCGGGCCGATTACGTCAGTCTGCATCGCTACGTGGGCAACCGCAACGGCGACACCGCCGATTATCTGGCCGTCACCGCATCCATCGACCGACAAATCGAAGAGATGGATGCCGTTTGCCGTTTTGTGCAGGCCAAACGGCGCAGTAAAAAGCGGGCCTGGCTTTGCTTTGACGAGTGGAATGTGTGGTACCGCGCACAAGGGGGGAATGGCGGCGGGCAATTTGCGCCCCACTTGCTGGAAGAGGTCTACAACCTGGAAGATGCACTGGTGGTGGCCGGCTTTCTCAACAGCTTTATCCGCCATGCCGACGTGGTCAAGATCGCCAACATCGCCCAAATCGTCAACGTAATTGCGCCGATCATGACCCGCGGCAACGAATTGCTGATTCAGTCGATCTTTTACCCCTTTGAAATGTTCAGCAAACGGCGCGAAGGTATCGCGCTCCGGCCGATTGTCAACGGCCCACGTTACGTGAGCGCTTCACATGGTGAGGTCACCTATGTGGACAGCAGCGCCATCCTGGGTGACGGCGTGCTCCACCTCTTTTTGACCAACCGCAGCCTGGACGAACAGGCGACGGTAACCGTTCAAATTGCCGATCGGCCCATCGTGGCGGTGATCGACGGCGAATTGCTCACCGGGCCTGCACCACAAGCTGCCAACAGCTTTGAGCAACCCGACCTGATCGCGGCGCGTCCCTTTACCAGGGCCCAAATCGCCGACGGCCAGGCCACTCTCAGCTTGCCGCCGCTTTCCGTCGCCGCATTGACCCTTAAATTGGGCTAAGAGCCTATCCGGAAACCGACGCATCCCTATGGGCCTATCCGAAAAACGCAGCCGACGCATCCCTATGCGTCGGTATAAGCGGCATAGGGATGCCGCTCGTACGGTTTTTCGGATAGGCTCTATGCGTCGGCATAGGCGGCATAGGAATGCCGCCTGTACGGCTTTTCGGACAGATTCTAACCGAGGTTATAAACGAGGGTCGGCGAGGGCAGTGCCCTCGCCGACCCGATGATCTGCACATTCACCCGGCCATCAAGCGCCTGGCCAGCGCCACTGCACGTTCTCGGATTTCGGCCAGGTCTTGCGCGTTGGGTCGCCCACGCAAATCGCCCAGCGGCCCTTGCGTGCTGTATTCCTCCGAACCGTGAAATTCGCCGGGCACATACCATTCTTCTACCGCAAAACCCAGGTGGGCAAAAAATTGCCCGGCATACTTGCCCGCCGGCAACGCCTCATCCAGGCCGGTATGCGGCCCGGAATAGGTGCACAGAATCAGCGCATGCCTGCCGGGCAACCGGGGCGCGCCCGTCCGGACTGCACCATCGCGACGGTAGAGAGCAAAACGGCTTTGCAGATAATCGACCACCGGCTTGGGCGGATGCCATTGGTAGGAGGGAAAGCCCAGACAAACCAGGTCATAGTCAAACCAGTCGATCCCGGCCGCTTCTTCGAGCAGTTCTATGCTCACTTCACAGCCTGCCGCACGCAGTCCCTCGACCACCGCCAACGCCACCTTGTGCGTATTGCCCGTTTTAGACCAATACAACACAATCGATCTCATTTTTCCACCTCTGGCCGCTCACAACATCGGCAGCCGCCCCGCCGCTTCCATCTCGCGTAAGGTCTCAATGGTGGCAAAAGCATGCCGCATGTGCGGAATAAAAATGCTCCCCCCCACCACCAGAGCGACATTCAAGGCATCGTACAACTCGGCATCGGTATACCCCAGACGAACGCATTGGATCAGATGATAATCAATGCAATCGTTGCAGCGTAACACACAACTGGCCACCAGGCCGAGCAATTCTTTGGTTTTAGCATCCAATGCGCCATCCTGATAACACATCGTGTCCAGGTTGAAAAAACGCTTGATCCCCAGATGATCGGCAGCCATAATTTTGGCATTCATCTGCGCGCGCTGGGCCTCGAACTGTTCAATATGATTCATTAATATCTCTCCTTTTAGCAAGACCCTAAAGGTCTATCAGACCTTTAGGGTCTTCTTTTAAGGTCTTCTCACCGGAAAAGTAGGAGGCATTTCGCGTTTGTGCGCCGAGCGCTTGACCATCGTCTCGACCTTGCGGATGCGCTCCTCCGGCAGATCGGGTTCCCTGCCTGCCTGCCAGGCAGCCAGAATCGCATCGATCTCGGCATAGGTGATCCCCATTTCCCCCTCGTCGGTCTGACCGGGCCACAAGCCGGGCGACGGCGCGCGGTCGATGATCGGCTGAGGCACGCCGAGCGCGCGGGCCAGTTCGCGCACTTCGTGTTTGTACAATTCGCCTAACGGCTCAATATCCACCCCGCCATCGCCATATTTGGTGAAAAAGCCGACCATAATTTCGGGGCGGTTGCCCGTACCGGCCACCAAATAATTGCGCGACTGGGCCAGGTAATACAGCGTGCTCATACGCAGGCGAGGCTTGAGGTTGGCGCACGCCATATCGCTGCCCGGCGGCAAAACCTCCAAAAAGCGGTCATACACCGGCGACAAATCGACGGCCAACACGTGCAGATCAAAAGCTTGGGCCACCATCCGCGAAAACATCTCGTCCTCCGGCACGCTGTGACAAGGCATCCACACCGCCAGCACCTCATCGCCGACCGCACGCTTGCACAAGCCGGCCGTCACCGCCGAATCAATGCCACCGCTCAAACCAACCACAAACCCCTTGGCCCCGGCCATTTCCAATCGGCTATACATCCACAACGCAATTTCATCTGCCAGTTTTTGATAATCCATGCTTTCCTCTTATCCCCCTCCCATGTCACTATTTCAGCCCTTTCACCACGTTTATCCCGTTCAATGCCATCTGGTAGAGAAAAAGGGCATGTAACAAATCACCATCATGCGGCATGATACCCAAATTTTGCGCCACGTCAACCGGCAGATCATAGGTTTGGACACAGTCGGCCGGCACAATCACCTGCTGACGGTAGCCGTGCGCGTTGGCACGCAACCGCAGGTACATAGCCAACTCGTACACGCACAGATCGGTGCAGTCGCCGACGACAATAAACGTATCCAATTCCTGGTGCCGGGCATTCAACCACGCCTCCAGCGAAGTGCCGATGGACGAGCTGAGTGAATTTTTAGGCATCACCACAAAACGGTCACTGAAAGGCAAAGCGCGCAATTCGGGCACCGTCTCGGCTTCGCGCGTGCCGCAAACACAATGCGCGCCAAAACTGACAAATTCGGGCGCGTCATGCGGATGACAATCCTGAAGCAAAATGAACCGCTCAACGCCCGCCGCATGCGCCTTGTGCATCAACTCGACCACCGCCGGCACAATTCCGGCCACCCGTGGACTAGACAACGTCCCCTCATAGGCAAAACCGACGATCAAATCCACGCTCAAAATGGCCGCCCGCGCCGGATCGGACACCGCCTCGGCAAAAGAAAGAGGCCGGAGCGACGCTTCCCAATCTGTCAACCAACGCAAAAAAGACATGCTCTTTTCAACGTTCATGGTCAACCCCCTGTTAGTGTATTTTATACACAAAGTATAGTACAGAAGATCGATTTTGTCAAGATTTGCGCTCTCGTTCACTTTATGGTACGATTGCACCGATTCTGTGGGAGAAGCTATGAACATCCACCATCTCACCGTCATCGGCGGTGGATTGGCCGGCTGCGAAGCGGCCTGGCAGGCCGCAGAACGCGGCATCGAAGTCACCCTGTATGAAATGCGCCCCCACCGCAACACACCGGCCCACCAAACCGCCATGCTGGCCGAACTGGTTTGCTCAAATTCGCTCGGCTCCAACCTGATCGATCGCGCACCCGGCCTGCTCAAAGCCGAATTGCGACAATTGGGGTCGTTGATCATATCCGTCGCCGACAACACGGCCCTCCCTGCCGGGGGCGCGCTGGCCGTCGACCGTGAGGCCTTTTCACTTCAAATTACAGAAAAAATCGAAAACCATCCGCGGATCACCGTTCGTCGGCACGAGATCACCGCCCTGCCGACCGAAGGGGCAACCATTGTCGCCACCGGCCCGCTGACCGGTGACGCGCTTGCCGCCGACATTGCCCGCCTGGCCGGCCAGGCGCATTTGTTTTTTTATGACGCCATGGCCCCTATCGTCAGCGCCGAGTCGATTGATATGTCCAAAGCCTTTCGCGCCTCACGATACGGACGTAGTGAAGTGGAAGGGGGCGATTATATCAACTGTCCGTTGACAGAAGCCGAATACGATCGCTTTGTCGAGGCCCTGCTGGCAGCAGAACGCATCCCCTTGCGCGATTTTGAGCAACAAAACGAGCGATTTTTTGAAGCCTGCCTGCCTGTTGAAGTGATCGCGGCACGCGGGCATAAAGCATTGGCCTTCGGCCCGCTCAAGCCGGTTGGGTTGATCAACCCGCACACCGGCGAACGTCCCTATGCAGTGGTACAACTCAGGCAGGACAATGCCGCCGCAACGTTGTACAATATGGTCGGCTTTCAAACTAACCTGCGCTGGAGCGAACAAGCGCGCGTTTTTCGGCTGATCCCCGGCCTGGAAAAAGCCGAATTCATTCGCTACGGGCAGATGCATCGCAACACCTACCTCAATTCACCGGCTTTGTTGGCGCCGACGCTGGCGTTCAAAACGCGCGACATGCTCTGGTTTGCCGGTCAGATCACCGGCACCGAAGGCTATGTCGGCTCAACGGCCGGCGGCCTGATCGCCGGCCTCAACGCCGCACGAACGCTACACGGCCAACCGCCGGTTGTTCCCCCGCCGACCACGATGATCGGCGCGTTGTTGCGTTACATCACCACGCCGCAACGAGATTTTCAACCGATGAAAGCCAATATGGGCCTGCTGCCCCCCCTGTCGCAGCGCGTGCGCGCTAAACGAAACCGCTTTGCAGCGCTGGCCGAACGCGCCCTACAAGACCTGTCTAAATGGACAAGGGAGGAGGATGTGTAAATGGACCGCCTGCTAGGCCGAGAATTCGACACCCCTTTCGTTCTGTTTGGCCCGGCCCATCTGATCACCCTTCTGGTGATCGCCCTGTTCAACGTATCGATGGTCATCAACCTGAAACGCACCCGTATCGGCTGGTTGAACAAACACTTTCGTTACGCACTGGCGTTTTTGCTGATTATCCAGGAAGTATCGCTGAACATCTGGTACCTCCGTACCGCTCAATGGGACCTCGGCGCTTCGCTGCCGCTTCATCTGTGCGGCATGGCACTGATCCTTTCGGCCATTATGCTGGTCACCAACGACTATCGCATTTTTGAAGTGACCTACTTTTGGGGACTGGCCGGGGCCACCCAGGCCCTGCTCACCCCCGACATCGCCGACTATGGCTTTCCGCATTACCGATTCATCCAGTTTTTCATCTCACACGGAGCCATCGTCACCGCCAACATCTATATGACCTTTGTCGCCGGATTCCGCCCCACCTGGAAATCGTGGCGCAAAGCCTTGATCATCACCCTCTCCTACGCGGCGGTAATCGCCGTTTTTAACTGGCTGGTCGGCGGCAATTATTTGTTTATCTGCCACAAGCCCCCCACCGCTTCCTTGCTCGATCTGATGGGCCCGTGGCCCTTTTATCTGTTTCCATTGTTCTTTGTAGCTTTGGCAATTTTTACGTTGTTTTACCTGCCTTATGCGATCCAGGACCGGCTGACCGCCCGCCGACCGACCGCCGTACAGGTAACCTGGCCCAAAGGAGATTGAGATGCCCCGTTTGACCGTCGCCGAGTTGCGCCCGAACACCCAACTCGATCAGGCTCCTTTTTTACTCGCCTCACTCGATCGCGCTACCGACCGCAACGGCAGTCCATACCTGAAAATGATCTTGCGCGACAAAAGCGGCGACATCGAAGCGCGTTACTGGCGTGTGCCTGACGGCATCGCCGAGCGGTTGCAAACCGGCCTGGGCGTGCTGATCAGCGGACAGGTCACCGAATACAAAGGCGTAACCCAGATCAACGTCACCGACATCCGTCAGGCCGAACTGGAAAACGCGGAGGAATTTTTGCCGGTTGCCCGTCGCCCCCGCGAAGAAATGATCGAAGAAATGCAAAAATTGATCAACAGCATCAAGAACCCGTATCTCAAGGCCTTGTTCAAAGAAGTATTCGGCGATGGCGACTTTCAACGACAGTTTTTCCTGGCTGCCGCAGCCAAAAATTACCACCACGCCTGCGTCGGCGGCCTGCTGGAACACTCGCTCGATGTAACCCGCCTGGTTTTGGCCGAAGCGCGACACTATCCCGAAATCGACCGCGATCTGGCCATCACCGTCGCCTTGATGCACGACGTGGGCAAAGTGGAGAGCTATGTCTTTGGCGGCGATTTTGACATGACCGATGCCGGCAAACTGCTCGGCCACATCTATATCGGCGCGGCGCGCGTCGAACGGGCCATCGATCGCATCGCGGGCTTTCCGCCGGAATTGAAATTGCGCGTGCTGCATGCCATCCTCGCCCACCACGGCGACCTGGAAAAAGGCTCACCGGTCACCCCGCGCACAGCGGAAGCGATCGCCCTGCATTACGCCGACAACCTCGACGGCAGCGTGCGCGGCTGGATAGATTTTGTCAAAACCCAAGGCAACGCCACTTGGACGGCGCGCAGCCCGATGCATGACAGCGAACTGTTTGTGGGCGAGAAAACGTCGTTCTAAAAGCCTATCCGAAAAACCGTACAGGCCGCATCCCTATGCTGCTTAACCGACGCATAGGGATGCGTCGGTTACGTTTTTCGGATAGCCCCTAAACCTCAAACGCCGATTTGCGATCACAAGGAGATGCCGATGGTCGATCTAACCGGAAAAACACTGGGCAAATACCGCCTTGTTGAACGGCTGGGACGTGGCGGAATGGCCGAAGTGTACAAAGCCTACCAGCCGGGGCTGGACCGCTATGTGGCGATCAAACTGATGCACGGCTATCTGGCCGACGATCCCGATTTTGTCGGCCGCTTTCAGCGCGAAGCCAAGGCCATCGCGGCGCTGCATCACCCGCACATCGTCCAGGTACACGATTTCGACGTTCAAGACGACATATACTATATGGTGCAAGAGTATATCGAAGGCGGCACCCTCAAAGCCTACCTGCAAAAATTCCAACAAGAAGGTAAAACGATGCCACTCGAAGAAGTGGTACGTATCATGACAGCAATTTGCGATGCCGTCGATTACGCCCACCGCCAGGGCCGCATCCACCGCGACATCAAACCGGACAACATCATGTTCGACGTGCACAACCGCCCAGTGTTGACCGATTTTGGCATCGCCACCATCGTCGGCGGAACGCGCTTTACCGCCACCGGGGCTATGGTCGGCACACCGGCTTATATGTCGCCAGAACAAGGCAAAGGCCATCCGGGCGACGAACGCAGCGACGTGTACTCGCTCGGCGTGGTGCTGTACGAAATGATCACCGGGCGTGTCCCCTTTGACGCCGACACGCCCCTGGCTGTGGTACTTAAACATCTCAACGAACCGTTGCCGATGCCACGGATGCTCAACCCCGACGTGCCCTACGGCGTCGAGCGGGTGATCCTCAAGGCGCTGGCCAAAGACCCCGCCGATCGTTACCAAAGCGCAGCGGAGCTGGCCCAGGCCCTGCGCGAAGTGGTCGAAGAAGAACAGGCCCGTTTTGAGCCAATACCCTTCTTTGAACCGCTGCCTGACCTGGCCGAACAACCGGTAGTCGCCCAAACCTTCACCCCGCTGCCGGAAGCGGCTGTCCCGCCGACGGCCGCCCCGCCGACGGCCGCACCCACCCCAACGCCATCCGCCCCAACGGCCGCCCCATCGACAGCTGCCGCACGGCCCACAAGCCGCCGCTGGCTCTGGATTGTCGGCGTGTCGGTGGGCTTGTTCTTGCTTGTATGTTGCACACTGGGCATTCTCCGAGTAACCCGGTCGGCCCGCGAACAAAAAACCGCTCAACAACAACCCACCCACACCCCTGCTGCGGCAACCAGGCCGATAGACCTGACCAAACAACCGGCCGTGGCCGTGCCCCCACCCCCCGAAGAGGTGCAAACCCTGCTCCACCAGGGGTTTGAAACGGTAGATGACGAATGTGTTGGCGACCTCGACCATGCTCAGGCGCTCTTTGAGCAGGCCCTGGCCCAAAACCCCCAGGCTGCGCGAGCCTACGCCGGGCAGGCTTTTGTGCTCTTTTGTCAGGGAAACAACGATCTCGCGCTGGACAAGGCCAACCGCGCGATCGAACTGGCCACCGAAGACCCCCTGGGTTATTACGTGCGCGGACGCATCTATGCCGACCGGCAACAGATTGATGCCGCCGTAGCCGATTTCAGCACAGCCATCATCTACAAACCCGATTTCGTCGAAGCCTATTACCGCCGCGCCTTGCTTTACATCTGGCCGCTGGGGACCTACGACCTGGCGATGAGCGATTTGAGTCAGGCCATTGCCCTCAACCCCAATTTATCAAACGCTTACCTGGAACGCGGCAACCTGCATCTGGGCTACGATGAAGACCCGCAGGCCGCACTGGCCGATTTCAACCGCTTCGTCGAGCTAGAGCCGAACAGCCCCCAGGGTTACGCCCAGCGGGCCACCGTCTACGAAGCCCTAGAAAACTATGAACAGGCCGCTATCGAGTGGACAGAGGCCCTGGCCCGCGCGCCGGCGGACGAAGCACACATCTACCACTTTAACCGGGGACGTGCCTATCAGTTCGGCGGTCATCCCCAGCAGGCCATCCATGACTACAACCAGGTCATCGAGAAAAACCCCAGCGCAGAAGCTTACCTCAGTCGGGGGGTAGCTTACTATCAAATCGAACAAGATCAGGCCGCCCTGGCCGACCTGGAACAGGTATTGTTGATAGGCGAAGTAGCCTTGAAAGGGGCAGGCTACCACGGCAAAGGACGGGTGTTGGCCCGCCAGGGGCATTACGAACAGGCCATTGAAGCCTATACGGCGGCGCTCCAATATAATTTCGAAGACTATGCCTGGCCCTTTTTCGTAAACACTCACCCCCTGCTCGACCGGGCACGCGCCTACCGCGCGTTGAGTCAATTTGAGCAGGCTTTGGCCGATTTGAACACCTTGATCGACCAATTGGGTTATGATGGGTGGGCACAGGCCTACCTGGAGCGGGGATTAACCTACCGGGCAATGGGCCAGCGTCGCCAGGCCGCACAAGATTTGCGCCGGGCCTGGGAACTGGCCGATGAAGAAAAACTGCGCAACGAAATCACCAAGTTGTTGGAAGAAGAGTAGACAAGGAGCAAGGAGAATGGCCGAACGCTTTAACATTTTGTACCTGCATTCGCATGACACAGGACGCTACGTGCAACCATATGGCTATGCCGTGCCCACTCCCAATATTCAGCGGCTGGCCGAAGAAGGCGTGCTCTTCAGGCAGTGCTTTTGCGCCGGTCCTACATGCTCGCCCAGCCGCGCCGCCTTGCTCACCGGTATGTATCCCCATAGCTGTGGCATGACCGGTCTGGCCCACCGTGGCTGGCGACTCAACGACTATCGTCAGCACATCGTGCATACTTTGAAAAAAGAAGGATATTATACAGCACTATTTGGTACACAACATGTCGCCCCGCACGCCGAAGTCGCGCGCATCGGCTACGACCAGGTGATGCCCGACGGCAGCGCCCAGGAACGCACCCGTGCCGCCATCGATTTTTTGACCAACGCCCCACCACAACCTTTTTTCATCTCGGTCGGCTATACCGAAACCCACCGTGAGTTTCCGTCGCCGGACCCCACCGTCGCCGACGAACGCTATTGCCGCCCGCCGGCCACCCTGCCCGACACCCCTGAAACCCGCCGTGACATGGCCGGATTCATCACCAGTGCGCGCATCCTCGATGATTGCTATGGGCAAATTCTAAATGCACTGGAACAAACCGGCCTGGCCGCAAACACGCTGGTCATTTGCACCACCGACCATGGCCCGGCCTTCCCCGGCATGAAATGCACCCTCACCGATCATGGTATCGGCGTATTGTTGATCATGCGCGGGCCGGGCGGCTTCACAGGGGGGCGGGTGATCGAGGCGCTGGTGTCTCACCTCGACATCTTTCCGACCCTATGCGATCTGCTCGGCATTGTGCCACCGACGTGGTTGCAAGGCTATTCGCTGATGCCCCTCATTCGCGGTGAAAAGGCAGCGATCCGCGAGCACGTGTTTGCCGAAGTGACCTATCACGCTGCCTATGAGCCGCAGCGCGGCGTGCGCACCACACGCTACAAATACATCAGCCGCTTTGACGCCCGCTCAACCGCCGTCTTGCCCAACTGTGACGACAGCCTCAGCAAAGACCTGTGGCTGCGCCACGGCTGGCGCGAGCGCCCGCAGGCACAAGAATATCTCTTTGACCTGATCTGGGACCCCAACGAGGCCAACAACCTCGCCGACCGTCCGGAGACCCAACCGGTGCTCGAAGAAATGCGCAACCGCCTGATCCGGTGGATGCAGGAAACCAACGACCCGTTGCTCAACGGCCCCGTCCCCGCGCCAGCAGGAGCGGTGGTCAACGACCCCAACGGGCTATCGCCCCGTGAGCGCCCCCAACCGGCCCACCCCTGATCATCTGGAAGGAACCTGTCACCGATGCGCATCCTCAACGCTGAAAAGCTCGTCTCGCATGGCAACGTTCCCGGCCGCAAAGCAATGGTCGAAATCCTGGAGGCAGGCCTGCAAGCCGCCGATCCTTACGTCAATGCTCGCAAGCTGTTGCGCGTGGAAGGCAATCGTCTGATCGTCGGCCTGCCCGATTTTGAACCGCACGGCGCGCCCCAAAGCGGCGAAGAAGTGTTCGACCTGACGCAAGTGGGCCGCATCTATGTCATCGGCGCGGGAAAAGGGGTTCAGCGCATCGCCCTGGCCATCGAAGAAACGCTGGGCGACCGCCTGAGCGGCGGACATGTGATCGCCAAACATGGCGACCCGCTGATTCTAAAACGGATCGGCGTGACCTTTGGGGGACACCCCGTGCCCGACGAAGGATGTGTGCACGGCTGTCGGCAAATTCTGGCCCTTTGCCGCCATCTGCGTCCCGAAGACCTGGTTTTCACCATTGCCGCCAACGGCATCTCGTCGCTGCTCACCCTGCCGGCCCCCGGTATCACCTTGCAAGATGTGCAGCAAATCACCTATATGATGCAAATCGAGCGGGGTGTGCCCACCCAAGAACTCAACCCGGTGCGCAACCACCTCGATCTGATGAAGGGTGGGCGCATTTCACGCTACCTTCAGCCGGCCATGGCGATCCATATCGTGGCTTACGATCCCAACTATGCGCCGCATGAAGACAGTTCGGGTTATGAGCAGTTGATGCTGCACAATCGCTGGCTGCACACCCTGCCCGACTGTACCACCTTTGAAGAAGCCGTGGCCATGCTCAAAAAATGGGATGCCTGGGAAGCCGCACCGGCTTCGGTACGCGCCCACCTGCTGCGCGCCGACCCCGCCGACGAGACGGTCAAGGCCGACGAGTTTCAACGGTGGCGTTCGCGCATTTTTGGCATTATGCCGGCCCACCTCGGTGTGATGCCCACCGTTCGGCGCCGAGCGGCCGAATTGGGCTTTACACCGCACCTGCTTGCTCGTTTTATGCAAGCCGAAGCCAGCCAGGCAGCCCTGGTGATCGCCGACATAGCCAGGACAATTGAAAAAGAAGGAGAACCGTTTACGCCTCCCTGTGCGTTGATCGGCGGCGGTGAACTGCTGGTCACCGTCGGCAATGAAACCGGCATTGGCGGGCGAAACCAGGAATACGCTGTGGCGGCTGCCTTGCGCATTGCCGGCAGCAAAAACATCGTCATGGGCAGCGTAGATACCGACGGCACCGATGGCCCCGGCGGCCCCTTTGCCCAAGACGCCAACGACATCCCTTGTCTGACCGGCGGCATTGTGGATGGCGCAACCGTCGCCGAGGCGCAGGCCGCCGGAATCGACTTGGTCGCCGAACTCAAACGGCACAACACTTCACCCGCCCTGTGGAAGCTAAACAGCGGTGTCGCCGCCGTCCAGAGCATCAGCCTGACCGATCTGAACGTCACCCTCATTCTGGACTGCGAAAAATGTTAAAAGAAAAGGCTTGAAAATTTGTCAAACAAGGAGCAATTCGATGACAACAGACGCGGAAATCATCTCGATCACTGCCCGACAGGTCTACTCGGATCGTGGGCATCCCGGCGTCGAAGCGACGGTCAAAACGGCCAACGGCGCCGTCGGCGTGGCTATTTGCACGGCCGGAGTTTCGGTTGGCAGCCACGAGATTGAATTTGTCTATGACGGAGGGCCTAAATGGCGCGGCAAGGGGGTACAGCGTGCCGTCGATAACGTCAACCGGATCATTGCGCCCGCGTTGCTCGGTATGGACGCCACCCGTCAGCTCCAGGTAGACGAAGCAATGCTCAACATCGGCGGGCCGGGTGCCAAAGCGCGGCTGGGCGGTAACGCCACCGCCGCCGTTTCGGCCGCCGTGCTCAAGGCCGGCGCCGCCGCTTTGGGCATTCCCCTCTACCAGCATATCGGCGGCACAACCGCTTTTACTCTGCCCGTGCCCGGCGTGATTGTTTTGGTCGGCAGCGATCGCTACGGAGGCGGCGCACGCTCCGGCGGCAAACCCAGCTATGCGTTGATGGCTTACGGTTTCGATAGCTTTGGTGAAGCCTCTTATGCTGCGTGGGATGTCTCGGTCGAATGGGTCGAGTTGCTCAACCAACGCCTGGGCATCCCCAAAAGCTCGGTAACCCACCATCCTGCCGTTCCGGCCGGTTATGTCAAACATGACCGCGAATTGTGGGACCTGATGGTCGAGACCATCGCCCGCTGCGGCTATGAAGGCAAAATCGGCATTCAGGTGGACGTGGCTTCCGAGACTTATTGGGAGGAAAAAGAAGGCCGCTATATGGGCATTTTTTCCGCTGATCCCAAGACCAAAGACGATTTGTTCGATTTGTATCGCCTGATGGTGCGCGAATACCCCTTTGTGATCATCGAAGACCCGCTGGATGAGGACGATTACGAAGGCCACGCTGCGCTCACCCGCGAACTGGGCATTCAAATCGTCGGCGACGACCTCTTTACCACTGACCCGGCACGGGTACAAAAGGGCATTGCCGTCGGTGCGGCCAACACCGTGCTGCTCAAAGTCAACCAGATCGGCACGATCAGCGAAGCGTTCGACATGGTGCAACTGGCCTACCGGCACGGCTACGGGGTGATGCCGTGCAGCAGTCGCGGTGAAGGAGCCGACATCGCCGATTATTCGGTTGGCCTGAATTGTACCACCATCCGCGAAAGCGCCACCGGTCCCACCGGCAATCGGCTGCTGCAAATCGAAGCCGAACTGGGCGCACGCGCCCGTTTTTTGGGCCGCAAAGGTCTCAAAGGAAGCAAATTTCAAAACTAGAGGGAGGAAAATTGCCATGCCAGCATATACATTCAACGGACTGGGAATGCACCTGGGTAACCTGGCGCGTCTTTCCAACGCGCAGACGCGCTCGATCAGCCCGGAAAATTTCAGCGGTGAAAAGGGCCGCGGCGGGATGGCTCTGGAGGGTACCGGCATGCACTGCGCCCGTGAACTGGGCCAGGGCTGGAAGGTCTCGCCGTCGGTAAACATCGAGCCGGGACAAACCTTTACCCTGGCCGACATTCACGGGTCGGGGGCGATCCAGCAAATCTGGATGACGCCGACCGGCAACTGGCGGTTCAGCATCTTGCGCATGTATTGGGACGACCAGGAACAGCCATCGGTTGAGTGCCCGGTCGGCGATTTTTTCGCTATGGGCTGGGGGCAATACGCACAACTCTCGTCGCTGGCGGTATGTGTCAACCCGGGCAGCGCGTTCAACTGCTACTGGGAAATGCCCTTCAAAACGCGCGCCCGCCTGACCATGACCAACATTGCCGAAGAGCCGATGCGCCTTTATTACCAGATCAACTATACCCTCACCGAGGTGCCCGATGATGTGGGCTATTTCCACGCTCAATTCCGGCGGGTCAACCCGTTGCCCTACAAAGAGATCTACACCATCCTCGACGGTGTGCGCGGACAAGGACACTATGTGGGCACCTATATGGCCTGGGGCGTCAACAACTCGGGCTGGTGGGGCGAAGGCGAAATCAAATTCTACATCGACGGTGACGATCCCTTTCCCACCATCTGCGGCACCGGCACCGAAGACTATTTCTGCGGCTCATACAACTTTGAGAACCGTGAGACCAAACAATATCAAGAATTTACGACGCCTTATTCAGGCCTGCATCAGGTGCTCCGTCCAGATGGCGTGTATCGTTCACAACAACGCTTTGGCCTCTACCGCTGGCACATCACCGACCCAATTCGGTTTCAAAGTGACCTGCGGGTGACCATCCAGGCACTCGGCTGGCGCAGCTATGGTCGTTACCTGCCGCTGCAAGACGACATTGCGTCGGTGGCCTACTGGTATCAAACGCTGCCCACGGCGCCCTTTCCTCTCTTGCCCGATCGGGACAGGCTAGAAGTGATCTAGCGATTATGAAGCAGTATCTGGAAGTTTTCATCGTTCTCTTGCTTTGCCTGGCAGGGTGTACGGCGACGCCCAATGCGACGCAAACGCCATCACTCCCCGCCCAGATCATCGAAAACAAAGGCTCTGACACGTTGGTCAACCTGGCGCTGGCCTGGGCCGAAACGTATATGCAAGAGCACCCCGATGTGCGTATTTCCGTGACCGGAGGGGGCAGCGGCACCGGCATCGCGGCAATGATCAACGGCACCGTTGACATTGCCAACGCCTCGCGTGAGATGAAAGAGCAAGAAAAAGAGGCCGCTCGCGCCAACGGCATCGAACCGATCGAGTTTGTCGTCGCCTGGGACGCCATTGCCGTCGTCGTCCATCCTTCCAACCCGGTCGACCATCTGACCCTGCAACAGATCTCGGACATTTACACCGGCAAGATCACCAATTGGCGGCAGGTTGGCGGCGAAAACCGGCCGATCGTGCTGTTGTCACGCGAATCGAACTCGGGCACCTATGTCTATTTTCTGGAACATGTGCTCCGGCAGGGCGATTCGAAAAGCGAGTTGCTCTTTTCGCCCGACACCTTGCTGATGCCTTCTTCGGAAGGGATCAGCACAGAAATACGCCAGAACCCCAATGCCATCGGTTACGACGGTTTGGGCTATGTCACCGACGATCAAAAAATGGTCGCCATCGCCCGCAGCCCTGAAGGCCCTTTTGTGCTTCCTTCAATTGAAACGGTCAACGACGGCACATACCCCATCTCGCGCCCCCTGTTTATGTACACCGCCGGTGAGCCAACAGGGGCAATCAAGGAGTACCTGACCTGGATTTTGGGCGATGGGCAGGCAGTGGTTTCACAACTCGGCTTTGTGCCCTTGAAAAAAGAGTAAGCAGTTATGGATAACGGCAAACGCATCAGATGGACGGAATTTGTCATTGAAACCACCATCCGTGTGCTGGGCTTTTCCAGCATCGGTCTGGTCATCTTGATTTTTGTCTTTTTGCTGCGCGAAGGCGTGCCGACCTTTTGGGAGGTCGAACTGAGCAATTTGTTCAGCAGCAAATGGTATCCCACCTTTGGGTTGTTCGGCACCCTGCCGCTGATCTTGGGTTCGATCTTGATCACCGTCACAGCCATCGTGATCGCCTTGCCGCTGGGGTTGATGACCGCCATCCTGATCCGCGAAGTCGCTCCGCCGTGGACGCGCGAAATTTTAAAGCCGCTGATCGAGATTCTGGCCGGCATTCCTTCGGTGGTGCTTGGCTTTTTCGGAATGACCGCCGTTGCCCCTTTGCTCCGCGAGCTGCTCGGTTTTCCCACCGGATTGAGCGCATTTGCCGGTGCGCTGATCCTGGCTTATATGGCTTTGCCGACCATGATCAGCGTGGCCGAGGATGCCCTCGATGCGGTGCCCAAGAGCTACCGCGATGCGGCCCTGGCTATGGGAGCCACCGAGTGGCAAACGATCTGGCGGGTCACCGTGCCGGCGGCACGTTCGGGCATCGTCACCGCGGTGATGTTAGGCCTGGGACGGGCCATCGGGGAGACGATGGCCGTGATGATGGTCACCGGCAATGCCGCGCGTATGCCGATCACCCTGGACTCACTCTTTCGCCCGGCACGCACCATGACCGCCACCATTGCCGCCGAAATGGGCGAAGTGGCTCAAGGGAGCGTACACTATCACGTCCTGTTCGGCATCGGGATCATCCTCTTTGTGCTCACCTTTTTGATCAACCTCACCGCCGCCCTGACGATATTTCAAAAACGACGCACCGGAGGGTTGCGATGAAAGACAAATCAGTTATAAGCCGTTATACGATACAAAAGATCGGTTTTGCCGTGCTCACATTGGCCGCGTTAGTCGTGGTGCTACCCATTTTGTTCGTGATCGGCAACATTGCCGTGCGCGGAATTGGGGCCATTACCTGGGAATTTTTGACTGCCATGCCCCGCGATGGTATGAAAGCCGGAGGCATCTTTCCGGCCATCGTTGGCACAATTGTGTTGACGTTGGGCACAGCCCTGGTGGCCATTCCCATCGGTGTTGGCGGGGCCATCTATCTTTCCGAGTACGCCCACGATACCCTGCTCACCCGTGCCATTCGTCTGGCGATCATCAACCTGGCCGGCATCCCCTCGGTGGTGTACGGGTTGTTTGGCTTGGGGCTGTTTGTGCTTTTTCTCCAATTCGGCACATCGATCGTTGCCGGATCCCTGACACTGGCCATCATGACCCTGCCGATCATCATCAGCGCCGCCGAAGAAGCGCTGCGCGCCGTGCCGACCGAATTTCGCACCGTCAGTTTCAGTTTGGGCGGCACGCGATGGCAAGGCATCTGGCAAATTGTACTGCCGCAGGCATTGCCCGGCATCATCACCGGCATCATTTTGGGTCTGCTGCGCGCGGCCGGCGAAACCGCACCGATCTTGTTCACAGTGGCTGCTTTTTACCTGCCCAGCCTGCCACATTCGCTTTTCGACCAGACGATGGCCCTGCCCTATCATCTATATGTGATCAGCACCCAGGTGCCCGGTATGCCTCAGTCGATCCAATACGGCACCGCTATGGTACTGTTGCTGTTGGCGCTGTCGCTCAACCTGACCGCTTCGGCCATCCGCAGCTATTTCAGGCGGAAAAGACAATGGTAAATCAGATTAAAATCCAAATTCGAAACGCCGGCTGTGCCTACGGTAACCGGGAAGCGTTGCGCAACGTGAACCTTGACATACCTGCCAACGCCATCACCGCTTTTATCGGCCCGGCCGGCAGCGGCAAGACAACGCTACTGCGCATGCTCAATCGTCTGAACGATCTGGAAGATACGGCGCAGATCACCGGTAAAATCCTGATCGACGGACAAGATATCTATGCGCCCGGCACCGATGTGAACGCTTTGCGGCGCAAGGTGGGCATGGTTTTTGCGCTGCCGCTGCCCTTGCCCGGCACCATCCGCGAAAACATCACCTACGGCCCACGACTGGCCGGAATCAGGAACAAGGCAACGCTGGATGCTATCGTTGAACGCAGCTTGAATCAGGCTGCGCTATGGGAAGAGGTCAAAGATCGTCTGGATGAGCCGGCCATGCGTCTTTCCGGCGGACAGCAACAGCGGCTGTGTATTGCCCGCAGCCTGGCCCTCGAACCGGAAATTTTGCTGCTTGACGAGCCGACCTCCGGCCTCGATCCGATCTCGACCAACAAGGTTGAAAACTCGCTCTATGAATTGAAAAAGAACTATACCATCATCATCGTTCCACACAGCATTCAACAAGCCGCGCGTATTGCCGATTATGCCGCCTTTTTCTTGATGGGTGAGCTGGTCGAACATGCGGCGGGACGTCGGTTGTTCACCAATCCACAGGACAAGCGCGCCGAGGATTACATTACCGGACGATTTGGGTAAAACAACGATGCATAAAATAGAAGTAAAAGCTCTGAACTTTTATTACGGCAATTTTCAAGCCTTGCAAGCGATCGAAATGTCGATCCGCGATCGCCAGATCACCGCGTTGATCGGCCCGTCGGGATGTGGCAAAAGCACCTTTTTGCGCTGTTTGAACCGGATGAACGACACCATCCGCGGCACCCGGGTGGAGGGCCAGATTTTGCTTGATGGTCAGGATATCTATGCCCCCGATGCAGATGTGGTCGGTTTGCGCCGTCGGGTGGGCATGGTCTTTCAGCGGCCCAACCCTTTCCCACAGTCGATCTGGAACAATGTTGCTTTTGGGCCGCGCGTGTTGGGCATGCACCGCAATCACGATCTGGCCGAAATTGTTGAGCAAAGCCTGCGTGGCGCAGCGCTCTGGGATGAGGTCAAAGACAATTTGCACGGCGATGCCCTGCGCCTCTCGCTGGGACAACAACAACGGTTGTGTATTGCGCGCGCCATCGCCGTACACCCAGAAGTCATCTTGATGGATGAGCCTTGTTCGGCGCTTGATCCGATTGCCACACTCGAAATCGAAGATCTGATGCAAGAATTGAAACAAAACTATTGCATTGTTATTGTCACCCACAGCATGCAACAGGCAGCGCGCGTTTCAGATTGGACGGGGTTTTTCTGGCTGGGCAAGTTGGAGGAATTTGGAGATACGCGACAGATATTTACGCATCCTGAAAACCCCAAGACAGAGGCTTACATCACCGGTGCGGCCGGCTAAAAACTATGTTGGCTGGGCACCGCAAACCAGGTTTTGACGCATTTTTGACTTAACAGGAGACCAAGATGCCAAGAGAAACATTTCACCGCGAATTGGAAGCGCTGCAAGAAAAGGTCTTGATCATGGGCAGTCTGGTCGAAAAGGCACTTCTCGATGCCGTGCAGCACCTCAAACAGCGCAACATGGACGGATCACGACAAGTCATTGCCGGCGACCAGGAGATCAACCGCCGGCGCTTCGAGATCGAAGGCGAGGCCCTGATTCTGATCGCTACACAGGCGCCAATGGCGGTCGATTTGCGTAACCTGGCTGCAATCATCGAAATTGCCGCCGAATTGGAACGCATCGGCGATTACGCCAAAGGGATCGGCAAAATCAACCTGCTCATCGGCCAGGATCCACTGATCAAACCGCTGATTGACATCCCCCGGATGGCCGAAAAAGCGTGCGATATGCTGCGCCGCGCCTTGCAAGCATTCATCAACCACGATTGTGAAGCCGCCTATGCCATTCCCAAGGACGATGACGAGGTTGACGCGCTCTATAACCAGGTCTACCGTGAATTGATGACCTATGTCATTGCCGATCCCAAGGTGATCAACCAGGTCAATTACCTGCTGTGGGCGGCTCACAACCTGGAACGCGCTGCCGATCGGGTCAACAACATCTGCGAACGGGTGATTTTCACTGTCACCGGTGAGCTGATGGAGATCAAGACCAGCGATGATGAAATGTTGTGAGTAGACGAGGAAAAGTAGACAAGGGAAGACCTTTCGGGTTTTTCAAACCCGAAAGGTCTTGGCGAAAGGTGCGTTCAATTCTGACCCAAGCTGCCCCGTTGCCATCCCCTGAATAACGGCGTCGCTCACGCCCACAATCACCCGCTGCCCGTCGGCCATTTCGGTGATCAGGTGCGCCGGCACGTCGAGGATCGGTGTCTGGCGATGCAAAGCATCGATCAGCGCCACATGGGCCCGTCCCAGTTCGAGCGTGCAGTGCGGCAACGTTGCCGTTCCATCCAACACATCAACCAGATTTTCAAACATTTCGTCGCGCGGATCGGCCGGTTGCTCGACGACCTCGATCTCTCCATTGGCCCAAGTGATCGTCGCATTCCCCAGATAGTGCCATTCTACGCTGCCCTTTTCCGCCTCCAGACGCATGCTCGGTTCAACGGTTTGCGCACATGCGTGAGACGCCGCAAAATAAATCTCGACCCCTTCATCGGTGCAGGCGCGCAAAAAGCCGGTATCAAAGCTCTCGATGGGGTATGCACGGTAGAGTTCGGCTTCCAGTCGGGTCACCGTTGCCGCCTGGCCTGGTTGAGGTGAAGCCAGATAGAGCATATTCATCAATTGGTGGGCCAGGGCGTTGTTAAAGGGCGAATCGAACACCGGTCGACCGTCGACATGTAACCGGCCGGCCCAACTGTTGCGCCCGTAATAAGCCGGGGTGCGCGGCCACAATGCGCCGATACGGATCGAGCGGACCTGGCCCAACCGTCCCTCGACACGATATCGCTTGAGCGTTTGAATCACCGTTGAATAGATGGCCTGAAAACCCACCGCACAATGCCGCGCCGCGGCGTTGCGCGCCGCGGCGTTGCGCGCCGCGATCATCTGATCGACTTCGGCCAGACTGCCGGCCACCGGTTTTTCAACCAGCACATGGTAGCCGCGCGCCAATGCCGCGATGGTCATCGCTGCATGCAAATGGATCGGCGTCGGCAGGGTCACCACGTCGACCAGCCCCACGCACGCATCGAGCATGCGCTCGTAATGATCGAAAACAGGAATGCCGCGTGCCTCAAATTCGGCCACCAGGTCGGGATGATCGGCTTTGTCGATCATCATCGACGCAGCCAGCCGCCCCCGTCCGCGCCCGGCCAACGCTTGCACCCCGGCCAAATGGGCACGCGAATAACCGATTGCACCGACCACAGCAAAACGAACGCAATCTGCCATCATTTCTCTCCTAAAGGGGAAAAGGAAGAGGTAAACAAGTAGACAAGGGACAAGCCGAATGGATTATGTTTTGGGGCCGGCGGCTGTGAAAAAGGCAACCGTGGCTTGCAAGTGAACGGAATACTGCTCGAAATGTTCGGCCAGAGCAGATTCGAGATCCTGAAGTCGATCGTCGACGTTGTCAAGCACACGGGCGCCGGGAATGAGGTAGGAGTTGTATACCCACATAAACAGTTTGCCCAACGCGCCGAATTTGACGCCCTGTCCCAAAATGGTAGAGCCAAACAAAAGACCTTCCGGCTTGAGAAAAACCTTCAAGTGCTGAAAAACCAAACTCCCTTTGACCGCCAACGTGCCGGGCAGACAGTGCAAAAGAAAATTCATGCCGATGGTATCAAAAAGGGGCAAGGGATGTGGAATAGGTTTTAACACATCGGCAAGATAGGTGGTCGGACGATAGCGCCGAATGCGCCGGGAGACGAAACGAAGCGCGTTAGGATTGAGATCCAACAACGAGATTTGGGGTGTCGCAGTGGGAAAACGACATTTGTCAAGAAAATAGCCGGTTCCAACGCCGACATCCAGGTGATTTCCGGAAATATGCCGGTTGTAAAAGGCCAGAATTTCGCCGGAAGGGCAACGCCAGACAAAGTTGTTCTCGAACCAGACCACCAGCAGGTCATATATGCTCAGGATGAAAGGGCTATAGACGCCGGCTCCGAGCATGACATCTCGATCAGTCCATGAAATTGTTTTTTCTTGAACGCTCATATGAACCCTCGAAAGAAAAGTAGACAAGGAACAAGTAGACAAGGAACAAGTAGACAAGGAACAAGCAGGCAAGAGTGCCGTTTATTGGGTTTTTCGTTTTCGATTGGCCTTGATTAACGCGGCGAGTCCTTTGAAGAACCGGTTGTTGATCAGCAACAACAGCGCTTCCAGCGTCTCGCGTGACATTGTACCACCGCTGAACATCAACATGCCCCGCAGTGGCATATCACGGATGATCGACTGCATCAACAGCGTCGTTGGGGTGTCTTCTTGGCCTTTGAACATGGCCCTCATCTGTTTGTCCATTCGCGCAATCAGCCACCGTCCAACCGGTGAGCCGCACAGATCGGCCATTGGGGTGTTGAGAGTGTGCGCTTCGCCCCTGACCACCGCATTGACCGGCAGTGGTCTGCCCAGCAAAGCCTCAAAAGCGGCCTGATCGATCGGCTCGCCGGTCAGCCGATAATAGGCCGCCAAACGCATGCGATCAACCGGTGGCGCAGGCGGCTGGGTCGATTCGACCTCAACCGTTGCCGACAAACGGATGTCGCGCGATGACGCTCCGACCAAAATCTCAAAGGCCCCCGATTCGACATGCCAGGCGTTCATGGCGGTGTTATAGTAAGCAAAGGCTCGCTGATCTAGCTCAAAGGTAACCTCTTGCGTCTCACCCGGCTGTAAAGCGATCTTGGCAAACCTTTTTAGCTCTTTATCGGGCCGAAAAACGGTCGATTCGACATCGCGCACGTAGAGCTGAACCACCTCCTGACCGGCCACACGTCCGCTGTTCTTGATCTTGACCCGCACGGTCAATGTATCGCGGTCGGTGATGCGATTTCGATCCAGACGCAAGTCGCTGTACTCGAACGTGGTGTAGCTAAGACCGTGACCAAATGGATAAAGAACATCCTTTTTTGCCGTATCGTAATATCGATATCCAACATAAATGCTCTCGCGGTATTCAACCGTTTTGGGACCGCCGGGAAAGTAGGGATATGAAGGGGTATCTTCCAGGCGCAGGGGAAAGGTTTCGGCCAGCTTGCCGCTGGGGTTTACCCGCCCGTAGAGGATGTCGGCAATCGCCCCCGCGCCGGCCTGCCCTCCCAGATAACCTTCCAACACCGCTGCAACGCGATCCACCCAGGGCATTTCAACCGGTGCGCCGTTGCTCAACACGACCACCACCCGACCGTGCACAGCGGCAATCGCCTCGATCAGCGCATTATGGCCGTCGGGCAGGCGCATGTGCCGACGATCCAGCCCTTCTACCTCGTACATGTCGGTCAGGCCGGCGCAGATCACCACCACCTCGGCCGATTGGGCCGTTTCAACCGCTTCACGGAGCAACGCCTGATCTACATCTTCACCTTTGGCCGTGTAACCCGGCGCATAGGTCACCTGCCCGGCACCGACCAGTTTGACCATCTCGTCAAAAAGGTTATCCAGCCGACTGGGGTTGATCAGCGAGCTGCCCGCCCCCTGGTAGCGCGGTGTTTGGGCAAAACGGCCGATCAAGGCAACCCGTGTAGACGGCTGAAGGGGCAAAAGCGCGCTCTCGTTCTTGAGCAACACGGCCCCCTCTGCAGCAACACGGCGGGCCAGCGCGTGATGGGCTTGCGGGTCGTAGCGGTAATCCTGGGCCAGCGTTTTGTGCGCCTTGAAAATCAGCGCCAAGATGCGTTCCACAGCCCGATCGAGCACGGATTCGTCGAGTCGACCCTCGCGCACCGCCTGGACGATCAACTCATCATTGCCGTTGTTGACTCCCGGCATTTCAAGCTCTGTACCGGCGATCAACGCTTCGACACGCTGATTCATCGCTCCCCAGTCGGTGACCACCAGACCGGTATGTCCCCACTCTTTTTTGAGCATTTCGGTCAGCAAAAAGGGGTGTTCGCAACAATAGGTACCGTTGACCCGGTTGTACGCACACATCACCGTCCACGGTTGGGCCTTTTTGACGGCAATTTCGTAACCGGCCAGGTAAATCTCGCGCAAGGCGCGCATGTCCACCTGCACATCAATGGTCATTCGCCGATATTCCTGGTTGTTGACCGCATAATGCTTGAGCGACGTGCCAATCCCCTGACTTTGCACCCCGTTGATGTGGCTGGCTGCCATTTCGCCGCTCAAATAGGGGTCTTCGGAAAAATACTCGAAATTGCGGCCACACAACGGCGATCGTTTGATGTTTGCGCCCGGCCCCAGAATCACCCCCACCTTTTCTTGACGGCATTCTTCTCCCAACGCCACCCCCACCTGATAAACCAGCTCGCGGTTCCAGGTCGCTGCCAATGCCGAAGCCGTTGGAAAACATGTCGCCGGCACGCTCTCGTTCAGCCCAACATGGTCGCTGTCGGTAACCTGTTTGCGCAGCCCATGCGGACCGTCGGTGACCATAATCGAGGGGATACCCAGCCGTTCGATCCCCTTCAGATGCCAAAAGTCTCGCCCCGAACATAACGAGGCCTTTTCTTCTAATGTCATTTGGGCGATCAAATTCTGAATGTCCATTCTCACTCCCCTGTGCAAATTGAATTGATCCGAGACGTAAATTGGGCAAGGACAACTGGTCTATCCCCAAACGTAACCAATGCATCCTATTTTAGCCTAAACCGGCCATAAAGCAAACCCTAAAGGTCTGACAGACCTTTAGCCTATTTTCCGCACATTATCCAACTGAATAGAGAGCCAGGTTCACCTATCCGATGGGTATACCCAGGTCGCTTGGGGTGGGCAGAGTAGGGAGTGAGCCTGTCCCTGGCCCGATGCGCCGG
>Ga0129299_1000267_pt1 | contig 32074 bp, 26 predicted proteins | sample ConPoolayeCmetaG_FD_94477 | JGI IMG/M metagenome (GOLD analysis project Ga0129299, IMG submission 94477) | Hot spring microbial mat communities from California, USA to study Microbial Dark Matter (Phase II) - Cone Pool mat layer C metaG ...
ATAAGTGTATGAAGGGCCACTGGCTGTATACCCAACTGCTCAATCTCACCGCACCAATCCTGATCGACCACATCCAGAACCAGCCCATCCAGCAGTTCCCGGTAATGTTCGGCGATGCCGCGCGGCGATACATCCAGGCCAAGCTCAGCCATCAGTTTGGCTGCCGGACCTTTGATTGCCCTACCACCCACAATCGGGCTAACGGCAATACGCACAGCGCTGCTTGTTAGGATACGTTCGTAGATTCCGGTCACTGCCAGGATAGGGTCGATGCTGAGAAAGGGATTGGAGGGGCCAAACAGGATCAAAGTTGCTCCTTCAAGCGCCGCAGCGACCTCCGGGCTGAGCTGCGCCTTATCTGCGCCGACAAAGCGCACTTGCTTCACTACTGGCTGCCAGCGCTCACGGACGAAATATTCCTGGAAGGCCAGCGTCCCCTGATCGGTATCGAGCCACGTTTGGACCATATCGTTGCACATTGGCAGCAGAGGGTGCCTGACGCCCAAACATGCACAAAGATGCTGGGTCACCTGCGTCAATGTCAGGCCCTTACGGAGCATCATGGTTCGCATCAGGTTCGTTCCGAGATCGAGGTCGCCCAATTGGAACCAACCAGGGCCGTTGCAGCGCTTCACCATGTCCATCGCCCGGAAAGTATCATCCGCTACACCCCAGCCGGTAACCGGATTCGCCAGACCAGCCAACGAGTACATCACAGTGTCCAGATCGGGCGAAATATGCAGTCCCAGGTGCTCGAAATCATCCCCTGTGTTGACGATGATCGTCAGCGCCTCCGGTGGCAGCAAATCGGCAAGGCCCACCGCCAGCTTGGCCCCGCCAACGCCGCCCACCAACATAACAACGTGGTCACGAACACCCCGGTGCGCCCTCATCGGAATACCACCCTTGTTTCGAGCGGCTCGCGGGTCTTCTGGCGTGCTTCGGCTGGGTAGCCGACGATGATTACACCCTGCGGCTCATGATCATCAGGCAAATCCAACACTTCGCGCACTGTGTCCTGGCAAAACAAAGGTGCGCACATCCAGCACGCGCCTAACCCTTCTGCATGAGCGGCCAGCAGGAGGTTTTGCGCAGCCATAGCCACGCTCTGAACTGCCATCAGGTATTCAAAGGATTGCCGCCGCTCATCAGGGTAACTGTCAGCGCCGCCCATGCTCAGGCACACCAGAATCACAGTCGGTGCGCTGGTAAGCCGCTGACAGGAGCGCTCCACATCTCTATTGACCGTGGCTTCATCCCACCCGTCCGCACGCAGATCGGCCCGCAGTCGTGCAGCCATCGCTTCAGCCAGCCGCTGCTTATCCTCAGCCCCCGCCAGTACAATGAAGCGCCAAGGCTGCCGGTTATGTGCCGAGGGCGCCCAGCAGGCTGCCTGAAGTAGACGTTCTAACACCGGGCGGGGAACGGGGCGATCCTCGAAACGCCGAATTGACCGCCGCTCGCGGATTAACCGGAGCAGGGGATCGGCTTGGAAGGGTGGAGAGGTTGATACCTTGTGCACGGTGTGCCGAGCCAGCAACATAGGCTCTCAGCGATACAGATCCATCTCGCGCGGGCGGATCAGATCGGCAGCGCAGGCGTGCTCATCGACGGGAAAGCTCAATCCCCGGAGGATCACCGCCGGGATCGCTTCATCAGCCTGCCCCAGTACCAGCCCCGCCGCCGCCGCAATTTCGTCGGCAAACCCCACCTCGGTCACCTGAAGCGCCGTACCGAAGAGATCAGGCCGACCTCGCAAGTCCCACAGGGCGGGCAATCCCGCCGACCCTATTGCCACACCGATTGTCCCCAAGCGAAATGGCCTGCCGTGGCTATCGCAGATGACAACCGCAATCCTCGCACCGAACTCAGCGCTGAGCCGCTCGCGTAATAGGCGGGCAGAGGCGTCCGGATTCTCCGGCAGCAAGAGCCGCCACTGTTCGCCGGGACGAGTATTCGAGTGGTCGATCCCTGCATTGGCTGACACAAACCCGAGCCGATGCTCGGTGATCAACAGTCCCCTGCGAAGACGCGAGATGCTGGATGATTCGCTCAGGATCAGCGCGACCTCACGCGGGTCTTTGCCACACTCCTGAGCTACCTGTCTGGCATGGGCATCTGGGACGATGGTGTTCAGATCAGCCCACCGCCCCTCAGCCTTGGAAACGATCTTCGATGTGACAGCAAGAACATCGCCGTCCTGCAAGCTTAGGCCGCTCTGGCGTACCGCCTGGGCCAGCACAGCGGGCAAGTCGTCGCCTGTATCAATCAGCGGGACGCCGGACAAACCGATAAGTTCCACCTGTCGCATCGAGATTCAACCCGCCGATTCCTCATCCAGCCCGGTGATCCGAATCCCGGCCCCTGTGATTCCATAGCGCTTGTTGATCGCCAGCAGAACGGGGGTCAGGCTCTCAGCCGCGACAGCATTGGCGAGCACACCCGCATCAATGCCGCGCATCCCCGCCGCCTCCGCCAGCCGGATGGCAATCTCCTTCGCCTCGGTGTCATTGCCGGTGACCAGCACATCACATTCAACGCGGTGGCCGGGTTCCTTCAGGTGCACCGCTGACACGTTCTGGAAGGCAGAAACCACACGCACCCCGTCGCCCAAGTACGCCTGCGCTTCTTGGGCAGCGCTGTGCCCGCCCGGCAGATCGACTACCGTCACCGGCGGCCTGATCGGCACCGTTACATCGATCAGCACCTTGCCTTGCACCGCCTGGCGTATGGTTTCCAGCGTCGCTTGATGCGCCGAGTAGGGCACAGTCAGGATAACCACCTCTGCTTCCCACGCGGCCTGTTCGTTCGACATACCACGCACAGCCTGCCTGCCGAGAAACTGGTTGTGGGCGGCGGCTGCCGTTTCGGCTTTCTCTGGCGTGCGCGAGCCAATGATTACGCTGTACCCCGCGGCGGCCCATCGCCGGGCTAACCCACTGCCTTCTTTGCCCGTGCCGCCGATCACGGCGAGCTGAGGCAGTTTATTCGCTTCGGACACCCACTCTCTCCTCAGGTGATCGATATGAGGCTCCGGCACCGATTATAGCGAGGCCCCTCTACCGTGTCACAAAAGTACACTCAGTTGCCTTTATGCTTGAAGCGCTTTGTGGGCATACGCACCATAACGCGCCCAGACCTCTGGCACAATCTCCCGCGAGCGAGCTGTAATGGCGGCCTCGTCTAGTGTCAGGAGTCGGCGGTCGCGCATCAGAACTCGCCCGGAGCAGATCGTCGTTGTGACCATGGATGCCTCAAAGCCGAACAGGATGTGCCAGGGCAGGTTGCCCGCGTTGAGGGGCGTAGTGGGGTGGTAATCCACCAAGATCACGTCAGCAGCCGAACCAGGCATCAACAACCCCGGAGGCGCATCTGGGAAGAACACACTTGCCAGAGCGGCGTTGTTGTGGATCGCCATCTCGATGATCTGTGTGCCGCCTGCCCGGCGCGGGTCACGATGCCACACCTTGTGTAAAAGGTAAGCCATTTTCCACTCGGCCCACATGTTGTTGCTAAACCCGTCGTTGCCCAGGCAAACCCGCACCCCGGCCCGCAACATCCCATCCACGTCCGCCACGCCGACCGCGTTGTTCATGTTGGAACGCGGCTGATGCGTCACCCAGGTCCCCGTATCGCGCAGCAGCTCCACCTCGCGGAAATCGGTGTGCACACAATGGGCCACAATGGTGCGTTCGCCCAGGATACCTGCCCGATGCAGCCGGTCCACCACCCTTAGGCCAGTCTTAGCCAGGCTGTCATATTCGTCGGCTTCATGCTCTGCCACATGAATATGAAACCCGGTATGAAACTCCCTCGCCGCGTCGACGGATGCGGCCAATGTGTCCTCCGATAAGGTCAACGAGGCGTGAAGTCCGAACGTCGCAGCGATGTTAGGTCGGTTGCTGGCCATCTGCAGAAAGCGCACATTCTCGTCGATGCTGGCCCTTGCGCTGTGTGGCCCGTAGCGATCCGTCACCTCGTAGCACAACACAGCCCGCAGCCCGGCCTGCTCCACCGCATCGGCGATCACATCCAACGACCCCGCCAGCGCATTGGGGCTGGCGTGATGATCAATCAGGGTCGTTGTGCCATGCTTGATCGCATCAACCAGGCACACCAGCGTGCTATAGCGTACCGCTTCCTCGTCGAGCGCCTGATCAAGCGGCCACCATAACCGTTGAAGAATCTCGGGGAAGTCTTTGGGGGCAGGACCAGGGATCGCCATGCCACGCGCGAAAGCCCCGTAGAAGTGCGTATGGGCGCATATGTTGCCCGGCATAATGAGCTGCCCCTCGGCATCGAGACGCTGGGCCTGAGGGTAACGCCTTTCCATGTCCTGGGACATGCCTACTTCAATCACACGCCCTTCACTCAGATATACTGCCCCCTGCTCAATAAGATCGTGGCCAGGTTCCCAGGTAACTACCGTACCATTGGTGATCAAGAGCGGTTCTGTCATGGGGCCTCCCATCATCGTAAGTTTGGCTAGCTACCCCTCAGCAGACAGCGCCTGTGCCCGACGGCGCTCGGCCAGCTCGCGGACGATCTCTGCATGGCGCTCACGGGAGAGCGGGTAGCTGACAGCGAACACGATGCCCAGCCCAAGAATGACTGCCGGGCTAAGCCCCATCAGCGCGCGGATCGCGGACAGCGCCGACGCCGGTTGCTCCGTTGCCCCTGAGACATAGCCTGAAGCCTTCAAGATCAAGGGCAACGTGCTCAACACCAACCAGGATGCGATTTTCTGGGCCAGCGTCACCAGACTGTAGAACGCACCTTCATGCCGCTGGCCTGTACGCAACTCATCCCATTCGATGGCATCTGGCAAGATTGCCCAGGGTACAACGTGCGCCGCCGCTACCCCGATCCCGGACAGCGCCGTGATCCCGAAGATAACTGGCAGCGGCGTTCTGGGCTGGAGGAAGATCAGGATCACCAGCACCGCCGCCAGAAAGACCATGCCTGCTACATAAGCAATCCGCTTGTCCCAGCGCCCCGAGACCCAGTTCCACAAGGGGAGAAAGATCGCTGCACTGACGAACATCGAGCCGACTATGATCTCGAAATCGTTGCCCCTGCGCAGCCAGTGATCGACGAAATACAGCAGCATTGCTGAGAGCATGTCGATCACTGTCCAGGTCGCCAAAAAGATTCCCAGGCCAAACAAAAAGGGCCGATTGCCGCGCACGGCATTCAGCGACTGACGGATCGTGGGCTGTTCTTGAGCCATGTGCTCCGGGCGCTCCCGCGTCCCAAAGAAGGTCAACAGCAGAGGTAACACTCCTAAGCTGCCGAACGTCAGCGCCATGATGAAGTAACCCAACCGCCGGTCGGGGAATGCCTGCACGACCATCGGTGGCAGAACAGCAGCCAGCAGGCCGCCGAGGATAGAAAACACCATCCGAGCGGTATTGAGCGAGGTGCGCTCGTCATAATTGAGGGTTAACTCTGGGGTTAGCGCATAGTAGGGCATGTATACGAGGGTGGCTGCCGTGTCCAGCAGCATGTACATGACACCATAGTAGATGGCAAGAGCTATTTGGCTCGCCCAGGGAGGTGTCCAGAAGAACAAGATGAATGTCAGGGCCAGGGGAACCACCCCCAGTAAAAGGAATGGCCTGCGGCGGCCCCAGCGTGTGCGGGTACGGTCGGATAGGTGGCCGATGATAGGATCGTTGATCCAATCGATCCCTTTGCCCATGAAAATAGTCAGGGACACCAGGGCAGGCTCAATGCCAACGACATCGGTTAAGAAGTACAGCACGTTAAAGGCCAGGATGGTCGTCAGGAGGGAAGTGGTAAGATCGCCAGCGCCATACAGTATCTTGGTGATAAAGGGGACATGTTCGTCTCTCACGGGCGCCAGACCATCCTGTAACTGGTATCAGAGATGTAGCGAATCAAAACGGCAGGTTCACCATTGTCGGGCCTCCGCTAGCCCGAATAGCCTGCTCAATAGCCTGCATATCTTGCTCCTCGTTGCCAACTAAGGCAAGTGCCTTGGCTGGACGCTCAGGGCCAGCGGCCAGTATCACAGCCCCATCCTGACATGGGATCAACAGATCAACAGAATAGCGCTCACGCCCTTCACGAATCTCCACCCCCCGTTCCGGCTGGATTCCGCGCTGTTTCAGGGCATGATACACCCGATCCACAAAGGCATCACTGCTGACAAACAGATCGTTGATCTCCCGGGCTGCGACAAACCGATCCCATGTGGTCTGGATGAAGGTGATCCGCCGCCAGCGTAAGCTGACGATAGGGGGGTCTTTACGCTTGATCGGCCCCAGTTGGAGTTTGTAGTATTGTTCCTGTGCGCGGGGGTGGTTGGGTTCATCCGGCAGCAGATCAATGCGGCGCACCAGCTCGTGGCCGGTACGCCGCGCGTAAAAGTGGATGGCCCACCGCAGCTCAACGCTGAACTTGCGGGTGAAGTAGAAGGCCACATACTCCGCGTGAATGCCCTTTGGTGCGTGGCTGACTGGCACCCGATACCAATGTTGGTGCTGGGCGATCTCCAGGTCATGTGGGTTGGGCATCACTCCCACTAGGACACGGTCTTCAGGGTACACGCTCAGGTCGGGCAGCACGTGCCTCAAGAATCTTTTTATCAATGTCCTTTACCCGCTCTTGGTGGGCGAGCCACCATTCGGGGTCACGCTGGGCATCGAGTTCTTCAACAGTCTTACCTTGTTGCTCCACCCAGGTATAGTATTTCAGATTATGCCAGCGCTGGCGATTCTCCTGGGTGCCCTCGGCGATATAATCCGTTCGCTGGCCTCGGAAAGTGCTCTCCACCCGTCCGACTGCCATCGGTTCATCCATGGCCCCTTCAGCACCTCGCAGCCAGTCCATCACGGAGTAGTAGCGATCGATGGCATCGGTGCACACCGTCACGATCACGTCATTCGGCCCAAAGCCGTAGAACTTGGCGGCCTTAATTGCGCCCAGCACATTGCAAACACCAGAAATGCCGAAGATGCGGGACATGGCCTGGATGTCCGCCTCAGGCACACCATAGCGGTCACGCAGAACCCTCTGCCCCACTGGGTCAGTCAGTAAAGCCAGGCCGCGCACGCACGACATATCGTCAATGCACATCACAGCATCCATGTTCAGGACGTTGTGAATCCACGTTACATGCTTATCGCCGATCCCCTCAATGCGATGCGCCCCGTAGCCATTGATGTATAGTGTGGGGCACTGGATCGGCTCCAACCCGATGATCTTGTGATCAGGCCATATCTGCTTGAGCCGGTCGCCTGCCGCAATCGTCCCCGCCGATCCCATGGCCGAAACGTAGGCGGCGATATATCCCTGACCGATCCCCCTGGCCTGGAGTACTGCTGCCAGCTCGGCCACAGTGTTACCGGTGACATAATAGTGGAAGCGATAATTTCCCATCACTTCAAATTGGTTGAGCACCCGCACGTTAGGGTCGGAGCGCTGCAACTCCCAGGTTTTGTCATAGATTTCCTTGACATTGCTCTCTGAGCCGGGTGTGCGGATGATCCGCGCCCCATAACTCTCGATCTTCTCAAAGCGCTCCCGGCTCATATCCGCTGGGAGCACCACCACGCTATCGAAGCTCATCCGGCAGCCCACAAAGGCTCCACCGATGCCATAGTTGCCCGTTGAAGGCCAGACCAACGTGTGGATGCGGGGATCAACCTCGCCGAAAAGCTCCTTCTCGATCAACACGGAATAGGCTGCCCCCACCTTATGAGAGCCGGTCGGGAAGTTGACACCATAGATGACCACAATGGGAGCCTCAACCCCGGTCAAACTGTGGGGGAGTACATGATAGTAAATCTGGCTGTCCTGGTCCCGCCAGGTGATGTGAAACAGATTAATCGGGTCCAGCGGATCTTCCTCCCGCAACCGCAGTGCTTCGGCGCGGGTGGCAGGGTCGATCTTATCTGGATGCAGCATTTCCTCGAAGGTAGGGCCAATGACTAATTGCTTGTTGCTCATGGAGCGCGCATCCCTTCTGCAAAGTAAGGATCGGATCGCAAGGCGAAGCCCTTCTTAGGCGTTTGAAACCGGCGGTTTGGCCGAAGATTCTTCCGGCCAAACACTTAGGCTTTATCATCTTTTTTCTTGTGTTCGCGGTAAGCGGGGTATGTGCCAGTTGCTGCACCAGGGATATTGTCCAGGAGCGCACGCTCAAGGTGACGCATAGCGTCATAGGCCGCGTCGCGTTTCTCGGAGGCTTCCCGATAAGCGGCCATATCCTCTGGTGTGAGGTCTTTGAGCCGCCGCCCTTTGAGAAGTTGCTTCACCTTCTCGTCCCATTCCCGGTATTCCAACAGCGCCGTCTTGTGCTCAGCCAGCAGCTTATCGGTCTGATCATCTGCCATGATCCACCCCCCTCCTGCCCATGCACAGAGTTAGCGCTCATGCGTAGGCAGTTCTGTCTCTACGCCTCGCACGCCACGAACGATATACAGCGGGCGTCCCTTGACCTCATTATAAATCCGCCCCAGATACTCTCCGATAATCCCCAGCGAGATCAACTGCACACTTCCCAGGAACAACACCATCACCAGAGTTGTTGCCTGGCCTTCTAATGGCTCAGCATCGGTAAAGGCGCGCAAATAGATCACGATCAGGATCGAGAAGGCGTTCAACCCGGCAATAGCAAACCCCAAGATAGTGGCAAGCTGGAGCGGAAAGTATGAGAAGCCGGTGATCCCATCCCAGGCGAAACGCAACATCTTGCGTAGCGGGTACTTGGTTGTGCCAGAGTATCGCCTATCCCGTTTGTACTCCACCCCTGTCTGACGGAAGCCCACCCAGCTCACCATACCCCGGATGAACCGGTGGCGCTCACGCATGGACGAGACGGCATCAACCACTTTGCGGTCTATCAGGCGGAAATCCCCTGTGTCGAGTGGAATATCCACATCTGTGATGTTGTACAGGAGGCGGTAGAATAGCTTGGCCGTCGCGAGCTTGAACCAACCTTCACCTTCTCGCTCCGCTCGTACTGCATAGACCACCTCGTATCCCTCGCGCCATTTAGCGATCAGGTCAACGATGACCTCCGGCGGGTCCTGGAGATCGGCATCAATCAGGATGACAGCCTGACCATGCGCGTGATCCATCCCCGCGGTGACTGCGATCTGGTGTCCAAAGTTGCGAGCGAAGTGGATCACGCGCACGTGGGCGGCATCTTCCTCATACAGCGCGTCCATGATCGCCGCTGAACCGTCGGTGCTGCCATCGTTGACCATCACCAACTCCCACGGCTCACCCGTGTTGTTCATGACGGCGCTGATGCGCTCATATAGAGGCCGAATATTGTCAACTTCGTTGTAGATGGGCGCAATGATAGAGAAGGTGGGGGAGATAGCCATCGTCGAGAGAATCTAACCCAGGATCAACCAGCCACGTGAACTATTCTACCCCGTTAGCGGCGAAAATCCTCACTGACCAGGCGCGATACCTCATCCAAGGTCGGTTTGATGCGGTGAGCCTGCCCGACCGATTTCTTGGCTGAGGCAATATCCTTCAACCCATTGCCTGTGACCAGCAAGACAATTCGCTCATCTGGCTCGAATAGCCCTTCCTGAGCGCACTTCAACAGACCGGCATAGGCTGCGGCAGCCGCCGGCTCTGCGAACACGCCGGTCAGCCTTGCAAGGGCTGGGATCGCCGCCAGAATCTCGTCGTCAGTGACGGTCACATAAATCCCATCGGTTTCCTTTACCGCATTCATTGCCTTGACGCGATCGCGAGGCAGTCCTGCCGAGATGCTGTCCGCTATTGTATGCGCGTCAAGGGGTGGCATTGTTATAGGGTCGATCCCCTCCTTCCACGCGCGGTACATCGCATTGGAGCCTTCAGCCTGCACGCCAATGAGCGCTGGCATGTGGCTGATCCAACCCAAAGCAAGCAGATCTTTCAGCCCTTTATGAACCCCGCTGATGATGTTGCCATCGCCTACACTAACCACAATCCGGTCAGGGGCACTGAAGTGGCCCAGTTGCCCAGAAAGTTGTTCGCAGACCTCATAAGATACGGTCTTCTTGCCTTCGGCAGTATAAGGGTTATAGCCGGTGTTGCGACAATACCAGCCATACTTCTGGGTTGCTTCAAGGCAGAGATCAAAAGCATCGTCGTAGGTTCCCTCGACTAGGATCACGAGGGAGCCATATACCAGAAACTGGGCCACCTTGGCTTCTGGGGCGGTGGCTGGCGCGAAGATAACACTGGGGAGGCACATGCTGGCCGCGAGGCCGGACAGTGCTGCCCCAGCATTGCCAGTGCTAGCCGTGGTCACCAGTTCCCTCCCTTCAGCCACAGCTTTGGCAACGACCAGCGCACTCGCCCGATCCTTGAGGGAAGCAGTCGGGTTACGCCCCTCGTCCTTGACCCATACCTCGCGTACACCGATCTGCCTGGCGATCCCCCCAGCCGGATATAAGGGCGTATCGCCTACCAACAGGGGTGGCTCGGCTGCGCCTAACTCAATTGGCAAGAGAGCCTTATAGCGCCAAATGCCCCGCCCCGGCCAATGCGGGTTGCTCTTCCATGCTGCTGCGATCCGGTCGTAGTCGTACAGCACATCGAGGTTGCCGTCATTACCGTGCTTGGGGCAAACATATTCTACCTCGCCTATCTGATAGACCTGCTTGCAGATGGCGCATTCCAAGCCGACCAGATGGTCCATGAACGGTTCTCCTCGTGACGAACTAATCCTCAATGAATGCCTGGCCCAATCCCTTCGGTGGGGCAACCCGCAGAATGCGTGCTAGTGGCCGTTGCAACGGGCGCGGCGCAGCGTCGACTAGCCGCTTGCTGATGTCACTGCCAACCATCAGCAGCACCAACAGCATCAGCAGCCATTGGAGTGTGTTGAACAGCACCGCTGGGACGGCGGGATAAGTCTGTTGCAAGGTGGTCGCCAGATACTTCGTTAAGCCAAACAAGAGTGCGCCGAAAGCCCCGCGTACTGGGTGCCAACCACCGAAGATCACAATAGCGAGCGCGATCCAGCCGATTCCCAGAATGTGATTGTCGCTCCAGCCCAGCTTGATGTCGAGCGAGAAGGCCGCCCCAGCTAACCCGACCAGCGATCCCCCCAGGGCGGTGTACAAATAGCGCAGTCGATTCACCGGGACGCCGCGCACGAAGGCCGACTCAGGCCGCTCGCCGACACCACGCAGTTGTAGCCCTGGTTGTGTCCGGTACAAAAACCACCACGCCAGCCCAACGATCAGAAAGGTCGCGTAGATCAGCAAGTCATGGCTGAACAACACGCGCCCCAGGATCGGGATATCCCTGAGGAACGGGATGGGCATGTAGGCCACTGAGGGGCCGGGCAGGCGTGTGTATTTCTGGCCGATGAAGTTCGCCAAATCGGCCAATAGCAATGTCAACACGAAGCCAATTGCCACCTGATCCTGCTTCAGTTGGATGCTGCCCCAGGCGATGAGCAATGCCGCCACCGCGCCCAGCAGAGCCGCGACGGCCAGACCTGCCAAGACTGGAATGGTATTGCCTACTACTTCTGGTCCCCCTAATGCCTGGCTGGTCTTAAGCGCCACTACGAATCCGGCCATGGCTGAAATCAGCATGGTTCCGTCCAGCGAGAGATTGATCACCCCTACCCGTTCGGTGATGGTTTCGCCAACGATGGCCAGCATCAATGGGGCGCTCTGTGCCACGATGGATGCCAAGGCGAGAACCAGCACAGCGTCAGTCATGCGGCACCTCCCTGGCTTCCGTCCCAGGTGACCATCGGAACAATCGCCGGTAATCACCGAATAACAAAGTGGTGAGCACCAACATCCCCTGAATGATGCCGCTGATTGCAGAATGGAGCTGTGTCCGCAATTGGACAACGGTTCCGCCTGTTAGCAGAGCAGAGAAAATCAGGGCGATGATCAGCGTCCATAGAGGGCGCTGTGCGGCCAGCAACACGATCAGGATCGCCAGAAATCCGATCCCGCCGGAGATGCTCTGCCGAAGGCTATCAAACCAGCTCAGCACGCGCACTGCCCCGGCCAGACCGGCCAGCGCACCGCAAAACATCATCGCCGTGACGGCCTCACGCTCGCTCGACACACCCAGGAGGAATGCCGACCGTAGGTTCTTGCCGAGAGCCTTGAGCCTCAGCCCCCAGGTCGTGCCGCGCAGAGTGAGCACCACCAACCCCAGTGCAAGAAGCGCCAGCGCCAGCGAAAGGGGGCTGAAGCGGGTTTCGCCCAGCAAGGGTAACAACGCCCGCGCTGGGAAGGGAACAGTTCCTCGGAACGTGCCGCCTTCGGGGGGTTGCCAGGGGCCGGAGATTAGGTAGTTGGTTGCAATGATCGCCAAGCTGTTAAGAGCCACTCCACCAAAGATTTCGTGAACACCGCCGCGTGTCTTCAGCATCGCCGCGAGCGCGGCCCATAATGCGCCCCCTGCGGCGGCTGCCATCAGCTCCAAGGGCACAATGATCCAGCCGGGAAGGCCGGGATTCGGCAGCGCAACTCTGAGAGCAATCGCACTGGCAGCAATAGATCCCATGATCATCTGCCCTTCCACGCCGATATTCCACAGCCCAGCAGTGTATGTCACCAATAAGCCAGTCGCGCATAGCAGGAGAGGAACCCAGAAAGCCAGGGTGCTGAAGGTACGTTCTGGCGTTCCAAAAGAGCCTGTCCACAACGCTTCATATGTCACCCTGGGGGGATTATCGCTGACAAGGATCAGCAGCAAGGTCACCACCAGCACCGCCAGCAGGGCAGGCACAACCGGCCACACAAACCGCAGGATGCGATTGGTTGTTGTCGTCATGCTTGCTGGCCTCCGATCAAGTGCCCCAGTTCTTCTACGGACGCCTCAGAAGCGTGCAAAACCCGTGACATGACCCCTCCGGAGAAAACCGCGATCCGGTCGCTGCGCTCCAGCAGTTCATCCAGATCGGCAGACATGAACATGATAGCCGTCCCCTCCTGACGACGTTTCTGAAAGAGTTCCCATATCCAGTTGGCCGAGGTCACATCCAGCCCGCGCGTGGGATGTTCGAGCAAGGCGAGACGCAGCGGGCTTTGGAGTAGCGCCAGCATGGCCCGCTGCTGGTTTCCACCGGAAAGCTCTTCGACACGCGAGTCTGGTCTCCCAACCACGTTGTAACGCTCGATGCGCTCACTAATCGACGCACGCGCTCGATCCCAATCCACCATGAAGCGGGGGTTAGGAGTTACGAGCGCCATGTGCTCGGTAAGGGTCAATCCTGGCACGAGACCTTCTTCCAGTCGACCTGCTGGAACGTACGCTCCGCCGCGTTTTTGAAAGGTATGATAGGCCGATTCGCTTGTCCAGGTGATCAGGATACCCCCTATCAGCCAGATCGTGCCACCAACCAAGGCCGAGACGATAACCCCACCCACCATCTCAAGCGTGCCTATCTGCCCGGTGAGGCGTTGGATGATAGCCCGCAGAGAGAGGGCCATGAACGCTAGCAGTGCCAGCCAAGGCAGCCAGGAAAAGGGTGAACGCTTTCCTTGGAGCGGTGCCCCATCCAGCCACACCTGCCCCCGATGCAGCGGAAGGAGTCCTGCACATGCTTGGAGTAACTCACGCTGGCCGCTCCCTTCCAGCCCCGCCAGCCCCAATACCTCGCCTTCACGAAGCTCTAGGTTGACGTGTTCGACCGTCAGCCGGTAACTGCCAAACGTAGCATCACGCACGCTCAGCACGGTGTTACCCACCTCACTGGCCTGACGCTCGGTCCTGGACAACTCCTCACCGAACATCAGGCGCACAAGCTCCGCGGTCGGGCAGGGCAGATCGCGCCCGCCAACCAGCTTGCCCCGCCTCAGCACAGCAACTTCGTCACATAGTTCCTGTACTTCTTCCAGCTTATGCGAAACCAGCACAATGGTCTTCTGCTCCTCATGAGCCAGACGGCGCATCGTGGCAAACAAGATTTCCTTTTGCTCAGCGCTGATGCCGGTTGTCGGCTCATCAAGGATCAGCAAGTCTGCCCCCAGCGCCAGCAGGCGGAGAAGCTCCATTTGCTGGCGCTCTCCCAGGGTCAGGGAATCAACGTAGGCTTGGGGGTCAATGGAGAAGCCGAAGCGGCTAGCATACTCCCGCAGTGTATCACGAGCGACGGCAAATTCCAGCGTGAAGTGATCGTTGTAGGCCAGAAGGTGGTTTTCTACCACATGCAGGGGAGGGAAGTCTGCCGGGTCCTGGTACAGCATACCGATCCCACAGCGGAGTGCGTCAATGGGTGAGGTGAACACGACGGGTTTATTATCCAACTTGATGGTGCCGCTGGTCGGGGCCTGATAGCCGGACAGAACCTTCATCAGGGTGCTCTTACCCGCGCCGTTCTCGCCGAGCAGGGCATAAATCCGTCCTGGTTCAAAGGTCAGTGAGATGCCGTCGTTGGCGCGGACAGGGCCAAAGTGCTTGTGGATGTCGATCAGCTCTACACGCATCGCATCGCTCCTGAATCCTCGGCGGCGCGATCTTGCATTGTGCGAACGGGCCATGCAGCTAAGAGGGGAGAAAAGAGAGCGGCCCTGTTGAAGCCGCTCTCCTCGCTTGCACAGGGTTTCACACCCCTTGGCGATTACTCGCTGGGGCCGATCATCCCTTCGAGAAGCTGCGGCAGATACCAGATCTGGAAGTCTGTTGCGACCTCACCATCCGCAATATACTCGCTGCCATCCTGGAGGTTGATCGGGCCGGTCCACACGTTAACCTCACCACTGGCCATCTTGGCGATGAAGTCATCAAGATCGGACTGCATGTCCTCTGTCAGAGCCGGGCCGTTAACCCAACCAACGGCGGTCGTATCATTGTTCGTCAAATCCGACCAATCTGGGCCATTCCAGGCAAAGCCCTGCTCCCATGTCCCATTGATAGCCGCCTCGACGTAGCCCTTGTAAGCCGGGCCCCAGTTGAAGTACGGCACACCCAGGCAGACATCCGGCGCTTCTTCGCAGGCGCCTTCGAAGTCATAGGGGATCGCCCAGACAGTTTCGCCTTCCGCTGCTCTCTGACCTGCGACTACGATAGCTTCGGTGGTATCAATGCCGCTGATGACCACATCCGCGCCACCGTCGTAGAACTGGTTCACGACCTCGGTTGGGTCAAGCGTCACACCGGGGATGTTGAACCAGAAGCCAATCCAGGTTACCGTGAAGGTCAGATCGGCAGGATCCATCCCCCGGTAGTTCTCGTAGCAGTACCGCGCGCCGAGATAGGCCGAGGCGGCCAAGCGGCGCGTCTCGAAGTTGATCAGGGGGCCGAGATAGGCGATATTGCCAGTGTCCGTGGCCAGGGCTGCCGCGCACCCGGCGATGGCCTTCATATACTCCATGCGGCCCATGACATTACCTTCGTTGGGTGGCGCAACGCCCGCGTCCTGCCCCTCCGCCCAGGCATCATCACCGGAGGCCATAATGAAGATCACATCCGGGTACTTCTCCGCCGCGCCGACCGTATCCTCCTCGAACTCATCTGAGGTGAGGATGATCATCTTCGCACCCTGGGCTACCATATCATCCACCACGCCCTCGACCGTGGCCTCCGGCTTGTCGGCGGGATTCAGGCTCTCGAACACGATCATCCGGGCGTTGGGAACATGCTCCTCGACATAGAGGCCGCCCTCGTAGTGAGCCTGGCTCCAGCCCCGGTCGTTCTTCGGGCCGACCAGGATCATGCCGAAGACGAACTCCTCAGCGGGCGCTTCCGTTTCTGGTGCGGGTGTCGCGGCTGCACATGCGGTGAGCGCAAGCATCGCGATCACCGTCAGCAGAGCCAACAGAATCCGTGAGGTTTTCATCAAGCCTCTCCTTACTCCTCATAGTTGGAACGGAAACACAGGGAGAGAATGACTGATGGGAAACCTGGAATAAGCACCTCCCTCAACTCAGTGGGGAAAAGGGATCGCGTTAAGGGGTGATCCACGTGCCCGTTTCCCCTGCCAGGGCACGCGCAATGTTCTCCGGGCTTGTGATAAGCGCCTGCTTACCACCCCGCTCCAGGAATGCGATGACTGCTTCTATTTTAGGCCCCATGCTGCCCTTAGCAAAGTGACCTTCTTCCATATATTGGCGCGCTTCGTCCAGCGTCATGCGATCGAGCCAGCGCTGGCTGGGCTTGTTGAAATCCAGTGCCACCTTCTCGACTGCTGTCGAGATCAGGAACAGGTCGGCCTGGATGCCAGTGGCAAGCAGGGCTGTGGCCCGGTCCTTATCAATGACAGAGGGAGGAGCGCCACGTATCTCACCCCCCTCCGTCTGGATCACAGGAATCCCGCCCCCCCCTACGCTGACCACCACGAACCCCTGTGCCAGCAGGGATTTGATCACATCCAACTCCACGATCGTCTTAGGAATGGGTGAAGCGATCACCCGGCGCAGGCCACGCCCTGCATCGTCCACCACCACCCAACCCTCAGCGCGAAACTTCTGGGCCTGCTCCTCGGAGATGTAGCCGCCAATCCCTTTGCTGGGCGCTTTGAAGCCAGGATCGTCCCTATCTACTAACACTTGGGTGACCACGGAGACAGCCTGTTTCCTGATTCCTCGCCGCCGGAATTCGTTCGCCAGCGATTGTTGTAGCATGTACCCAATCGAGCCTTGTGTATCCGCGCCGATGATGTCCAGCGGAACATCGTGCACTTCATGTGCAGCCAGCTCCGACCGCCGCAAGATGAACCCGACCTGCGGACCATTGCCGTGTGTGATGGCTACGTCCCAGCCCTGCTCGATCATGGTGGCGATGTGCTTGCACGTTTCCCGAACCGCCATCCATTGACTGGGAACGTCCTCTTTCCCTTTTGCCATGATCAGCGAATTTCCGCCTATCGCAACGGCAGCAAGTTTTCTCGTCATATGTTTGCCCTCGGTGCTGTGCCTGCTCGGCAATTATCGCTCGGTGGTGAATTTATGATGACTCACCGCATTGTCAGCGCCATCACTGCCTTCTGGGCATGAAGGCGATTCTCCGCCTCATCGTAGACGCGGCTGTGCGGCCCATCGATCACAGCATCCGCCACTTCAACGTTACGATCAGCGGGCAGACAGTGCAGGTAGATTGCGTGTTCCTTTGCCAATGCCATCCGCTGCTCGTCGCAGATCCAGTCGACGTACCGCTGGCCAATCCGGGCGGACTCGGCATCGTCGGTGGTGGTCATCACCGCCCCCCAACTCTTGGGATAGACAATGTCCGCATCTCTGAAGCCCGCGTCGAAGTCATCAAGCACTTCCAGCGAGCCACCGCTCCGGCGGGCATTTTCATATGCCTGATCCATGATATCCGGCATAAGCCTGTATTCAGGGGGATGGGTCAGCCGCACATTCATCCCGAAGCGCGTCATCAACAGGATAAGGCTCTGGGGGACCGAGATAGGCTTCTGATAACTGGCCGCGTAAGCCCAACTCACGTTGATCGTCCTGCCGCGCAGGTCGCGCCCAAACTCCTCGATGATGGTCATCATATCAGCGAGGACTTGGAAGGGGTGGTAAATATCACACTGCATATTGAGCACGGGCACACGGCTATAGTGAGCTACCTCACGGATGTAGCGGTTGCCCGTGCCCCAATCCACTTGCCGGATGGCGATCCCATCGCAATAGCGCCCGATGATCTCGCCGATTTCCTTCGCCGTGTCCCCATGCGCGATCTGGGTGGTTTTGCTCTCAATGAACTGTGCGTGCCCCCCAAGCTGTGCCATACCTGCCTCAAAACTGACTCGGGTGCGGGTGCTGCTAAAGAAAAACAACATGCCCAGCACCTTGTCGCGCAGGTAAGCGTGTGGCTCGCCGAGAGCGCGCTTGCGCTTCAGATCGAAGGCCACATCCAGCACAGTCTCAATCTCTGACTTGGTCCATTCCTGGGTCGTGATCATGTCACGCCCACGCAAATCGGTTTGCATTGCTGCCGGAACTCCTTTGAATGAATCCGGTACATGACTCCAGGGGGAGTGCCGTCCTATCTGGTGCACCCCCGGAAACGATCACTCCATTGCGCCCAGCACAAGCGCCAGCAGCGCCATGCGCATCACGACGCCGTTGAATGCCTCGACCCAATAGCGGGCATGACGGGTGCTGTCCACATCAGGCGGCAGCTCGTCCATGCGCGGCAGCGAGTGTAATACAATAGCGTCGCTCTTGCCCCGCGTACGCAGCAGATCGCGGGTGACCTTGTAGGCCGGAGCAGTCGCACCGTAGCTTTCTGCCTTCTCCTGGCGGGATACGGTGTAGTCCGGCTGGACGACTGGCTCCATGTAGATCACATCCGCTTCATGGATGACATCTTCGACGCTTGCCACTTCCTCGTATTGGACGCTCCGCTCGTCCAGTTCAGCCTTGAACTCTGGCAGCAGCGACATCTCAGGCGGCGAGACGACATATGCCTTGACGTCAAACTGCGAGAAGGCGTACAGGATTGAGTGCATGGTCCGCATCCGCATATCGCCAACCAGCAGGAAGGTTAGCCCATCGAGGGTCCCTTTCTCACCGAGCGTCGTGTACAAGTCTGTGAGCACCTGGGTGGGGTGTTCACCCCAGCCGTCGCCGCAGTTGATGACCGGTACACTGGCCCAGTAGGCAGCCTCAGCCGGCGCGCCCTGCTGGAAATGCCGCATGGCGATCACATCCCCATAGAACTCCAGCATATGAACCGTGTCTTTGATCGACTCCTGGTAGAAATCACCTGCACGGGTCATCTTGACATCCGAGAAGCCCAGCACGTGTCCACCCAGCCGATGCATAGCTGCCTCCGTCGCCAGGCGGGTGCGGGTGCTGGGCTGGTAGAAGGCTGTAAGCAGCGTCTTCTCCCGCAGCAAGTCCCCGTTCCGTCGGTCGCGCGCAAGGGGCTTCAGCTCGTCCGCCACCTGGAAGACACGAAAGAACTCCTCCCGCTCAAAATCCTTCAGCGAGAGGATGTCTCGACCAGCGAAACTTCTCATAATGGTTCTCCTTCAAGACTGAAATGGTTCAGACAAACAGATCGACGATCTGAAACTGATCCACATCCACCAGCCCCATATCCGTCAATTTCAGATGGGGGATGACTTCCAGGGCCATGAAACTCATCGCCATGAACGGATCGTGCAGCGGCGAACCTAATTCTCGCGCAGCACCAAGCAGCGCGTCCATGCCCCGCCGCACTTCCCGGATCGGCCTATCGGACATCAAACCTGCCACAGGCAGGGGGAGGTTTGCCAGGACGGTCTCACCGCTGACCGCAGCCAGCCCACCCCCCATGTCCGCTACCGCTCGTGCAGCCGTCATCATGCTGACGTCATCTGCTCCAATCACGACTAGGTTATGGTGGTCATGTGCCACTGTACCCGCAATGGCCCCCCGCTTTAGCCCGATCCCTTGAATGAAGCCTTTGCCGATATTGCCTGTCGCGCGATGGCGTTCGATGACGGCCATTTTAAGGATGTCGCGCTCCACATCGGCCACGGCAAGACCGTCCTGGCGCTTCACCGGTGCAATGCGGTGCTCCGTGACAAGCTGGTCGGGGATACTCCCGATCACCCGCATCCGCTCACCCTGTGCCGGAACAGCCAAGTCCACTGCCTCCCAGCGTACATTCATCGAGTTGCGCAGACGGACCGGTTGCGGGGCCTGCTCAGCAACCAGCATCTCCCCATCCTGCGCGACAAGATACCCACCCCGGTAAACCTGCTCAGCGACCGGCTCGCTTAAATCCGTGAAAACAAACAGATCAGCACGGCGGCCTGGTGCGATAGCGCCCCGATCATGCAATCCGAAGTATTCTGCCGGATGTAACGTTGCCATACGAATCGCTTGGATGGGGTCAATCCCATGCTGGATCGCTACCCGCACCATGTAGTCAATAGAACCCTCATCTAACAGATCGGCTGGCTGGCGGTCGTCCGTGCAGAAACAGATGCGACGGCTATTCTCAGGAGTCACGACGGGTAGCAAGGCAAGCAGATTGTGGGCGTTAGTTGCCTCGCGGATGAAGACCATCATGCCCAACCGCAGTTTTTCCAGTGCCTCCTCGACCGTCGTGCACTCGTGGTCGGACCCGATGCCCGATGCAATGTAGGCGTTGAGCTGCGATCCGGTCAGACCGGGGCAGTGCCCATCGATCACCATCCCCTCGAAAGTAGCCAGTTTGGCAAGCACGCTTGGATCGCCATACACCACACCGGGATAATTCATCACTTCGGCCAATCCCAACACCCAGGGATTGTTCTTGAGGTTCTCTAGCTCAAACGCTTCGAGGCTTGCCCCTGCTGTCTCCATATGAGTCGCCGGGACACACGAAGAGGCCATTACATACATGCTGAAAGGGCTATTCTCTGCGGCGCTGAGCATGAAGCTGATCCCTTCCAGGCCCAGCACATTAGCGATCTCGTGAGGGTCCGTCACCACAGAGGTCACACCGCGTGGTAGGACGGCTTTCATATACTCGCCAGGAACGCACATGGAGCTTTCGATATGGACATGGGCGTCGATGTAGCCTGGTGCGACATATTTACCTTTCAGGTCGATTACCTGCTCGGCCTCATACCCGCTGCCTATGCCGACGATCCGCGACCGCCGGATCGCGATATCCGTTTCGTAGATTTCGGCGGTGAAGACATTGACCAGCCGGGCGTTCTTCAGCAGAACAGCGGCAGGTGCTTCTCCACGTGCAATCCGGATAAGCTTCTCACGCTCCACTTCGCCTTCCCTCCTACCGCATCATGTCCGCAGCGGAAAATGGCGCGCCGGGTACAAACTGGCCCCGGCCCGATATACCGGTAATTTCCCCATTGCGGTAGACGATCTCACCCCGCGAGATGGTCATCCTGACCTCGCCTTTAACACGCATCCCCTCGTAGGGACTGTACCCGGCAAGGTAATGTAGATCGCGGTGGTGAACAACCCTCTCGCTTGCCGGATCGTATAGCACGATATCGGCATCACTTCCAGGAGCCAGAAAGCCCTTGCGCGGCGCGATGCCGAACAGCCGCGCCGGGTTCTCACACAGCATTCGCACTAGATCAGTGGCAGGGATCCGACCTCTATCGACGCCATAGGTGTAGATCAATGGCAGCAGCGTCTCGACTCCCGGCAGCCCCCCCGGAGTCTGGGTGAACTGGGTAAACTCTCGCTTTTGGGCCAGAGTGTAATCGCATGTGTCGGTTGAAATCACGCTGACTGCACCCCCAGCCACCAGCTCCCATAGCCTGTCCGGTTCTCCAACTGCCCGCAGCGGCGGCTGGAGAATATAGTGTTCTGGGTGGGGGCCTTCGTAGACGCGATCATCCAGTAGCAGATACTGGGGACACGTTTCGCACCAGGCAGGTTGATCTGCACCTCGGGCGGCGTACACTAGTTCCACACTGCGAGCGGTGGAGCAATGTACGATGTAAACCGGCGCACGGGCTTCCCATGCCAGAAACAACACGCGATGGATAGCCTCCTGTTCCGCAATGGCCGGACGTCCACGAGGGTGGAAGTTCCAAGTCGTCTGCCCAGCAGCAACGAGATGCTGTGTCGCCTCCGTGACCATCGCATCATTCTCAGCGTGAACCATGACCAGCCCGCCAATCTCCGCTGCCTTCGCCAGCAAGCGTAGGAGGGTTGCATCATCCATGTAGTAATTCGGGCGATAGGTCGTGTAAACCTTGAAGCTGGGCACACCTCGATCAACAAGCCTTTGAAGACTCTCCTCAGACCCGATGGGCAGGCTTGTGATCATGCAGTGCAGCGCATAATCCACGATCGCTTTCCCCCCCGCCTCTGCCAGCCGATTATCGAGAGCCTGATCAAACGTCTGGCCGGGGAACTGGGTTGCAAAGTCAATAACAGTGGTTACCCCACCTGCCGCCGCTGTCCGCGTGCCGATTTCCCAGTTATCGGATGTCCTGTAAATGCCAGTATCCAGTTGGATATGCGTATGTGCATCAATGATGCCAGGCAAAACCAGTAACCCTGTGGCATCGATTACCTGAGCGCCAGGGGGAGGTTCAATCCGGGCGGCTACAGCCGCGATCTTCTCCCCCTCGATCAGCACATCGGCTGGCTGGACAGCCCTGGAACTAATTACGCTTCCACCCTGGATTATAATTGGCATAGAATGTTAACTGCGCACGAAGCGGTCATTGCGGAAAAGATAGCTCATCCAGATATTGGAGTTGGGATGCATAGTGGGTTGATAGTATCCACGTCATGCCTGGCAAGACAAAGGATTCCCCCTGTCATGCCGTTTGTTGGGCGCTTCACCACGTTGCGATTTTAACACCAATGGTCCGGCCCAAAAAGGTGCAATTCGTCATGGTTCCGCGAGTATATCAGGGGGGGACAGCCTTCGTCCATCCTTTGCTTTGCCTATTTGAAAGTACCCTGGTTATAATTGTGCTCACCCCGCAGGTGAAGAGGAGTCCGTCCGCATGAATAGTGATGACAAGGCTCTCGGCCCCTCCGACTCGACGGTGAAGACAGCCGAGACTGCCGCACCAGACCAGACACACGCGGAGTCGGCGGCGCAGGAGGCCGTCGACGAAGCACCCGTTGCCGACAACATGCCGGCCATCGAAGTGCCCGACGTTCCGTCGCCCGTCGAGGAGGCGACTGCTGACATGGGCAGCCCATCCCCTCAAGAAGAGGCATCCGAGAGCGCTGCATCGGACGAGGAATTATTTCAGGCCTTCCTGAACTCGGATATGCCCACAGGTAAGGAAGGGGAGGATTTCGCGTTCTCCCCCCTGGAGCGTGGGGCGATCGTCAAAGGCACTATTGCTAGTATCTCCGATACGGAGATTATGGTCGACATTGGGGCGAAGTCGGAGGGCGTGATCTCAGGGCGCGAGTTTGAGGAATTAGACCAGGAGACCAGAGAGTCGCTCCACGTTGGCGATGATGTATATATATACATCCTCACCCCGGAGGATCGCAACGGTCACGCTCAGCTTTCGCTGCGGCGAGCCATGGAAGAACAGGATTGGCGTGACGCTGAAAGCTATATGGAGCGCAGTGAGGTCTATAAGAGCAAGATCACGGGCTTCAACAAGGGGGGTCTGATCGTGCGCTTTGGCAAGGTGCGTGGCTTTGTGCCTGCCTCTCAGGTGAGCCGCGACCGCCGCCGCCGCAGCAATGGTGCGACGCCAGATGAGCGCTGGGGCCACATGATCGGTGAGGATATCGCTGTCAAGGTTATCGAAGTGGATCGGGGCCGCAACCGGCTCATCCTCTCCGAGCGCGCCGCCGCCAAGGAACAGCGCGCGGAGCGACGGGCACAACTGCTTGAATCATTGGAAGTGGGTCAAGTACACCATGGCCGTGTGATCAGCCTGGCTGACTTTGGTGCATTCATTGACCTCGGCGGGGCTGATGGCCTGATTCACCTGTCCGAGCTTTCCTGGCGGCATGTGACTCACCCCAAGGAAGTCCTCAAGGTGGGTGACGAAGTCGAGGTAGAGATCATCCATATCGACCGCGAACGGCAGCGGATCGGCTTAAGCCGCAAGAACCGCCTTGAAGACCCCTGGGATGTGCTGGCGGCTAACTACAGCCCAGACCAGCTCGTTCAGGGAACGATCACCAAACTAACTAAGTTTGGAGCCTTCGCGCGGCTAGTGGATCACCCGGAGATCGAGGGGTTGATTCACATCAGTGAGCTATCAGATCGGCGCGTGGAACACCCGCGCGAGGTCGTACAAGAAGGTGAAGTCGTCACCCTGCGTATCATCCGTATTGACCCAGAGCACCGCCGCATGGGACTGAGCCTGAAGCGCGTCGACTCTGAAGAGTATCTGGATGGGGACTGGCGTCTTCTCAGTAAGGAAGAAGTCTCCGAGAAGTTGAGGGTACAGGAGGAGAGCTTCGAGTCTGGGGGGACAGATGATCTCCAAGAAGCGTCTGAGGAAAATGAACAGCCTGCCGATCACGAAGAGCAGGTTGGCGGGGACGAAGATAATTAACTGTTCCAGAATTGAAAAAAGCCCCAGCTACCCGGCTGGGGCTTTGATTCTGCCCCCTGCCGTGTCCATGTTGGCGATGAAGATGCCCCTTTGACTCCCCTTCGCGTGCGACTATACTTGCACCAGGCAGCCACGTGGAAGTTGCTTGCGCCCGTTCTCAAGGAGAAATCGCCATGTTACGCGGGAACAAGACGGACGAGGAAATCCGCTTCGAGCTTCTGACCTGGGGGGCTGTCCTGGTGACAGCGGCAGCTTTGTATGTGCTGTTCTATCCCCTCCTCCCCTCATTGATGCTGTTTATCCCTGGCCTGATCCTGCTCGGCTCTGCGCTGTACCAGGATCTCCAGTTGGGATGGAAAGCAGGTTGGTTGACCTATGCCCTAGCGATCCTGGCTGTTGCTACTGGCCTGGCGGGGATTGTCAATACTCTGTTGGGGGAGGTAGTTCGCCTTCCCTGGCTGATCATCGCCGCTGTTGAGTTGGGGGCGATCCTTATCGCCAAGGCGCTTTACGATCCGAACCCGCGCTCCCAGTAACCGCTACTGAGGGGGCAGACCCCTTCACCTCTTCTCCACATTGAGGGCAGAAGTGAATGAACCAGTGGCTCGAACAGCACCGCACACTTGCCCTGGGCCTGATCGGGTTGCTGATCATGGGCGGGATGATCGCTCTGGCCGTCCGTTGGCAGACACCAGCCCCCATTGTTATTGAACCTCCTCTACCTACAGCCACCCCTGGCCCGATCCGGGTATACGTCAGCGGGGCGGTCGCGCGCGCTGACGTATATGAACTACCTGCCGATTCGATTGTCCGTGATACGCTGGCTGCTGCTGGTGGCCCCGCCGGCGATGCAGACCTCAATCGTATCAACTTGGCCGCCTCGCTTGAAGATGGGCAGCAGGTGTATGTCCCGCGAATTGGTGAAGCGCCCACCCCGGCGCCTAGCTTGCCAGGCCAGAGTGAGATTGCCCCAAGCGGGCCGCTCAACATTAATACCGCCTCTCAAGCGGAATTGGAAGCACTGCCTGGGATTGGCCCAGCGATTGCCCAGCGAATCATCGAATACCGCGAAGCCAACGGGCCGTTCCCAACCATTGAAGCAATCCAGAACGTGCCAGGCATCGGCCCAGCTACATTTGAGGAGATCCGGGAACTCATCACGGTGAACTGAGCTATGCGCTCCCAATATTGGCTTGTGCAGTTGGCCTGTGCTGCGCTGGTTCTCTCTGCCTGCAAGCCGCCACCAGCTATCACGGTTGAGCCTTCAGCCAGCGTGCCAACCATCAGGCCTGCCATGCCCTCTCCACCGGTCACCCCCACCGATCTTCCGACCTCTACACCATCCACCCTCCCTCGCGTGATCCTAATCTCCGCAGATGGTGGACGAGCCGACTTGTTGGCGGATTGGATGAATGCGGGCCTCATGCCGACACTGGCTGCTTTGCGGGCGCGAGGGGCGTGGCAGGAATTGGAAGGCGTGGAACCTCCAACAACAGCAGTATCCCACGCAAGCCTGGCAACGGGCAACCTTCCAGCACATACAGGAATTGTGGGCGAGCGCGTACACCGGCCAGAGGATGGGCTGTATTGGTATACCAGCGCCTATGACTTGCCTATACAGGCTGAGCCGCTGTGGGTATCAGCACGCCAAGCTGGCTTGACCTGCGCGGTACTGTTTTGGCCAGGGGCGACTTCTTGGCAGCCCGATCTGCTAGCCGATTACACGCTTGGCTACGGAGAGCGCGAGGCTTATTCAAAGCTGCACCGTTTAACTTTCTATCCTGCCCAGGGATGGGCTGGGGAACCAATAACGTTCAGCCCGCCGCAGGAAAGCTGGTTTGACATCGAGGGAATAGATGATCGCTTCCTGATAACGGTCTACGTGTTAGCGCTTGATACATCGGATGATGCGGTGGTGAACTATGATTCTTTTATTCTGAGCAGCGGTGATCGTTCGGTTGATGAGCATGATGCCACACTCCATGCATCGGGCGAATGGGTAGGTTGGAGAATAGAACCAGCATCGGAGCTTGGCACGGACTTCTTGATCGTCGATCCTCGCCTGGGATCCTTTGCGCTCTATCAGGGCAACGTCTATCGGCTGCTAGCTGCGCCGGAGGAGTTCCAGCGCGCAGTGGTGGGCCGTTTCGGGCCTTCTGTCCCCCCGCCAGATTACTACGCGCTGGAACATGGCTGGATCGATCAGCAACAGTACATGGCGATGGTGCAACGGCAGTCCGATTGGATGATGGCTATCACAGTTTGGGTGTACGGTACATACCATCCCGATATGTTGCTCACTGTCCAGAGTCCGCTGGATCAGGTGGGGCATCAATTCCTGATGGTGGATGCGTCACAGCCCGCCTACACACCGGAGCGAGCTGCCACTTTCGCCGCCTACCGCTCGCGGGCTGCGGCACAGTTGGATCATGCTCTTAGCGATCTGATGTCGGTGATGAGGCATGAGCTTGATTCTGGCGAGGTCGTGTTATTCGTCATCGGCACAACCGGCATGGCGCCGATCCATACTCGGGTGAACGTCAATACCCTTCTTGCCCAGGCAGGTCTACTCCGGCTGGGCAACCGCGGCTTTGTCATCGTGGAGCACTCGCAGGCCATTGCGTTCGCGTCAGGCGGCGCGGTGCATGTATACATCAACATGGCAGGCCGTGAGAGTGCCGGGATCGTCCCGCAGGATGCCTACCGGGCCGTTCAGGATCAAATCGCTGGGTTGCTGCGTGATCTGGTTGATCCTACAACGGGTGAGCGAGTCTTTGCCCGTGTCATGCTGCGCAGTGAGCTTGGCTCCATTGGGCTAGATGGTGCTCTGGCGGGCGATGTCTTTGCCCAAGCCAACCCCGGCTACACATTGAGCGACGAACGCGGACTCGATTCGGTGTTTGAGCCTGCCTCGTTCTACGGTCAGCAAGGCTATCCTGCCGGGATGGACGAGATGAAGGGTGTGCTTATTGCCGCCGGGCGGGGGATCCGCCCTGGCAGTGGAACGGGGGATGCACTTCTGATCGACGTGGTGCCGACTGTTGCTGCATTGCTTGGTTTTACTCTTACCAGTGCAGATGGACGGATACTGGACGATCTGTTGGCTCCTTAATGGCCCCCGGCTTGGGCTTGTTGCTGGCTCGTGCTAAACTCGCGCCATGATCACGAGCTTGAACAACGAGCGAGTCAAGTACGTCCGTGCCCTGCAGGCACGAAGCCGCGCCCGCCGTAAGGAGGGGCACTTTGTCATCGAGGGGCCGACGCTGCTGCGTGAGGCTCTGGCTGCCGGGGTGCCCATTAAGGAGATGTTCTATACGGAGGATTTCGCGGGCAGCCCGGAGGGGCGTGTGTTGCTGGAAAGGATCAGCTACAGCGGGACCATCATGCTGCCTGTGGATCAGAGTGTGATGCGCGCCATGAGCGATACCCCGGCTCCCCAGGGTGTGTTGGCTGTGTTGCCCGATCTGCATTTGGAACCTCCAGCAGATGCGAGCTTTGCGTTGATCATCGACCGGGTAGCTGACCCTGGCAACTTGGGAAACATGATGCGTACTGCGGCAGCCGCTGGTGTGCCACTGATGGTCACCACTGCCGGCACAGTCGATTGGACGAACCCCAAGGTCGTGCGGAGCGCCATGGGGGCACACTTCCGGCTGCCAGTTCGCCAGCTTAGTTGGGAAGGCATTACCAGCCAGTTTGCTGACTATGTGCTATTCCTCGCCGATGTTCAAGGGGGCGCGCCTTATTTTAGTGTCAACTGGGTACAGCCATGCGCGCTGATCGTCAGCGAGGAGGCACACGGGCCTAGTGAGAGCGCAGCCCGCCTTGCCCATGCTCGGGTGATGATTCCCATGCCAGGGGGCATGGAATCGCTCAACGTGGCGATGGCAACTGGCATCATGCTCTTCGAAATGGCCCGCCAGCGCGCTGTGCAGTGAGCGTTCCGGTGTAACCTGATGAAGATTCGATCTATCACGGCCTTTGTGGATGTGACGTATCCACTAGATTCCAGCACCGTCGCGCGGGTAGGCGAGACCGTTCGGATTGCGCGCGACGCGCTGATCACAGGTGGCCTGGTGGTGCAGACAACACGTTTGGCTATCCAGCCATTCGCTGCGGCCCTGGGCGTGCATGGCCCTGGCAGGGCGCTCGATCTCGCCAGAGCGCTCCAGGTGACTGGCTCGGCTTCCGGTTTTGACTATGTTTCGCTGGGGCCAGTGCGCCTCGAAGATCCGGAAGAATACGTTGGGGTGTTACCTGCTGTGCTTGGCGGGGTTGAGAACGCCTTCGCCAGCGTGGAAATCGCACAGAGTGGTCTGGGGATCGACCTGGGGCGGGCACGGCGTATGGCAGCACTGGTTAGAGAGGTTGCCGCTCTGTCCGCTGATGGATTCTGCAATCTGCGACTGGCTGCGTTGGCCAATGTTCAACCTTGGTCCCCCTTTTTCCCAGCAGCTTACCACGGGGGCGGCCCGCCGCAGCTCGCACTGGCAATTGAGAGCGCTGATCTGGCGGTGCAGGCAGTGAGCGGGGCGTCCTCGTTAGAGGATGCTCGTCAGCGACTGGTTAGGGCCATTGAGGAGTGGGCGCAACGAATTGAAACAACAGTTCGCGCTGCGCTAAGCTCCCCATCTTCCGCCTTTGTGGGTCTGGATTTCTCATTGGCACCCTATCCCTCTGAGGCGGTGAGCATCGGCAAGGCCCTAGAGCAGTTGGGCCTGGGAACTGCTGGCGATCATGGCGCATTGATGGCAGTCGCCTTCTTCGCTGACGCACTCCAACGTGCCCGCTTCCGTAGGATCGGCTTCTGCGAGATTTTCCTTCCCGTGCTGGAAGATGCGATCCTCGCCCAACGGGCTGCCGCAGGAAGCCTGGGGATCACCGAGCTTCTTGTCTATTCAGCGGTGTGTGGGAGTGGGCTGGATACGATCCCCTTGCCCGGTGATATTTCGGAGGATACGCTGTATGGTATTCTGCTGGACGTGGCTGCCCTGGCTCTACGATTGGACAAGCCTCTCACAGCGCGGTTAATGCCCATCCCTGGCAGACGAGCCAGAGACCCGATTCGTTTTGAGTTTGAGTACTTTGCAGATAGCGGGGTGATAGCTCCCAAGAGCACAGCGCTGAGTGGGCTGCTGGCGGGCGCAGAAAGGTTGGTGATCGAGCCTATCAATGCGCGAGCCAGGCCGCATTGACCTGGCTCCACTTCCGCCAAGAGGGCTGCCTTCTTTCCTTCAAGACTTAGGCGGCAGGGCGGCTCGACAGGGATTCGGCAGTGCCCAGCCAGAAATGGTTGGGAAGCACTGAATTGGTAGTCCGCACCTCGATCCCCTCAACCTGGGCTGGCCCACTGAGCATCATAGATGGGTTCACGAAACACAGCGTGGGCCAGATGCCGTACTTGGCCTGATAGTAACGTGCTGCCCGGTTGATCTTATCGCTGAGTGCCCGCTGATCGCTATTATCAAACCACAACATACCTTCCCTCATCACTTGGAATCCTCCTAGCAGGTGTATATTAGCTTGCGCTCAGTTGACCAACAGACTCTCGGTACTATTAGGGACGCACTAGGAGGGGAGGACTTCGCCAGCATGGCCCCTGTTGATGCCACCAGTAAGCCCCGCTTGTGAGAGGATGCCTGCATGATGAAAATTCTCCCCTCCTAACCAGTGCCCCCCGGTCACCCGGGCAGAACTTGCGTTCTATCCAATAGTATAGCAGAACTTTTGTTCTGGTGCAATATGTCGGACGAAGTTTTAAGGTTCCAAGCGTTGATCACAATAGGGTGACGGGATCGATGTCCACGTGCAGGCGCGGCGAAGCAGGAAGAACATCAAGGATATCGGCTGGATTCGGCCCGCGCACAATGACATGCCAGCGATAGAGGTTATCCAGCCGGGCATAGAACGCAGGAGCCGGTCCGATCAGCGAGGTGCTGACTAGGCGCCGCTCTGCAATCTGGCGCGAGAGGAGGCGGTGCAACTCCGTAGCCTCTGCCTTGGCGTGCTCGTTATCCTCGGCACGGATCAGCAGGCGGACCAAGCGGGCAAACGGCGGGTAACCGATCTTCCGTCGGAAGGCCATCTCCTGCTGGAAGAAGGCGTGGAAATCGTGATTGGCTGCTGCCTGTATGGCGTAGTGATCGGGAGCGTAGGTTTGTATAATCACCTGCCCGCCCAATAGGCCGCGCCCCGCCCGCCCTGCTACCTGGGTAACCAATTGAAAGGTGCGTTCGCTGCTCCGGTAGTCCGGCAGATAGAGGGCTGTATCGGCGCTGATTACCCCTACCAAGGTCACTAGAGGCAGGTCAAGCCCTTTGGCGACCATCTGGGTGCCGATCAGAACGTTTGCTTGTCCATTGACAAACTGTTGCAACAATACGTTGTGTGACCCTTTGCTGGCGGTCGTGTCACGATCCCAGCGCACAGTGCGAGCTTCAGAGAAGCGTCTGATGACCTCCTCTTCTACCCGTTGTGTGCCGCCGCCGAAGTATCGAATCTGCCCAGAACCACACTCCGGGCATTGATCGGGCGGGTGTCCCCGATAGTTGCAGTGATGGCACACCAGAATACCCCGCTCACCTGACTGATTGTGAGCAACGTGCCAGGTTAACGGAATGCCGCAACGGGGGCACTCTAGAACATGCCCGCAGTTTCTACAAAAGACGTAGGTCGCTGTCCCGCGCCGGTTCAGAAACAGAATCGCCTGCTCATTGCGCTTTAACGTTTCTTCGAGCGCTGTTGCCAGCGCCCGGCTGAAGATCGAGCGATTTCCCGCACGCAGCTCCTGCCGCATGTCGACTACTCGAACAGGCGGTAGATCTATCATGACCGCCTCTTCCGGAGCGTCGGGATCGTGGGTGTAACGTGTCCGGTCGATATGGAAGTGGATCGCTTGCATCTCGATGGCGCGTCGGTGGCCCATGATTCGGGCCGGGAGTTCAAGCAACGTGATCTCACCAGGTTCTGAACTTCCCGGTAAAGCTGCCTGAGCGTACATGGTCACACTAGGCGTCGCGCTGCCCATCAGCACAAGCGCACCCTGCTCACGGGCTAGCTCGATGGCTGTTGGGATTGCATGATAGTATGGTGGAGGGGTCGGTGGCGACTGCTTGTAACTGTCGTCATGGCACTCATCGATGACAATCAGGCCGAGGCGTCGCATTGGTGTAAACAGCGCTGATCGGGGCCCGACGACCACATCGAACTGCCCGCTCCGGGCCCGCCGCCATGTGTCATAGCGCTCCCCTGCCGAAAGCTCGCCGTGGATCAATCCCATTCGCCCTGCAAAACGCGCCCCGAAGCGGCGGATCGTCTGCGGCGTGAGAGCGATCTCGGGGACTAGGATGATGGCACTGCGCCCCTGTCCAAGCACATGCTCAACGGCCCGCATATAAAGCTCCGTCTTGCCGGAACCGGTCACGCCATGCACCAGGATCGGACGAGACATTCCTCCGCCATCTAATGCGTCACGGATCACCTCCCAGGCAGCAGCCTGATCGGTGGTCAACTGCGGTGGGGTATCAGGTAGGAACGTGAATTCCGCTAGAGGATCGCGTAGGATTTCCTGCTGGCGGAGGACGATCAGATCATCCTCCGCTAGCACGCGCAGATCGGCCAGCGTCGCCCCAGGGATGCTGGCATAGATCCGGCCCACATTGAGTGGCTGTCGTTCCCGGGCTAGAGCAAGCAGAATCGCTGCGCGCCTTTCCACCGCAGACCGTCGCGTGCTAGCCACCTGATGAGGATCGAAGCGCTGCCGAACGATATCGTCCACGCGCGCAGGTGGAATCGCTAACTCAACTACCTTCACCATCTTGGGGCTGACGGACGGCGCATCCAGAACTGGCTCGCGCAGCAATAGACCACGCTCAACAAGCTGGTTGACCGCTGCTTGCCAATTACGTCTTGGCATGGACCGTTCAATCTGTCGCCCCCGGAGTGGCCCACGTTGCGCCAGGAGGTTCAACAGACGTTGCTGGGTATCACTAGCAGCTTCGATCTGGGTCGGATCAATGACTGGCGTGATCAGCACGTCACCGCGTTTGGCCAAACCGGGCGGGATGAACAGTTTCACGGATTGCACAAGCGGAGCCAGATATCGTTCGCTGATCCAGTGAGCTACTGCCAACTGAGCCTCGGAGATCACGGGTTCGCGGTCGATTAGCC
>Ga0129299_1000269_pt1 | contig 32070 bp, 33 predicted proteins | sample ConPoolayeCmetaG_FD_94477 | JGI IMG/M metagenome (GOLD analysis project Ga0129299, IMG submission 94477) | Hot spring microbial mat communities from California, USA to study Microbial Dark Matter (Phase II) - Cone Pool mat layer C metaG ...
AAGTCCCTGAATCAAAACTTTTGTTTCAGAATTTATCAAGATACTCATAAGCTTATAATTAAAGTAATAAGTTTTTTATAAATTCTGATGACTCTTTCATATCTTTGAAACATGGAATTTCTCATAATAAAATAATAAAACAATTAACCAAAAACGCAGAAGCTTTTTCTTTTTTAACTATCTATCTATGTTTTTTTATATTTTCTTTTTCTTTTATCCTATTGCAAGACAAAGAACATAAGACTCTTTGCTGTTTAGAATTAAACTTCCTATTCTTAGGCTTTCAAAGATCACCTTAATAAAAAAGTATTTACACTTTTAAACTAAACAGTATGAATGTTAGTTTGATTATCCCATATTATAGCACAACCAGCACAATCCATTAAGGCAAGATCTTAACAAATACTAACAAAAAATTAGAATAAGCTTGATTTTTGATTAGATGATCTTGAAAAATAAACTGAAATATTATTTGCCACTGGATTTCGCTCGTTGGTGGTGGTCTCCGATTGGAGAAAGCGCTCTTACGTGGCAACTTCATTTTTGGAAGCTAATTATTCTTTACACAATTGATCTTTTTTCAATCCAAGTTTTAATCCCTGCAATCTTAACACTTAAACCTTGGAAAAAAGATGATCACTGGGTAGGAAGATTCATGGGGTTTTGGATTAGATTGATGTTTGTGTCAGTGGGGATTGTTGCATGCTTTTTTGTTCTTTTGGTTGCTATTTTCTCAATTCTTTTTTGGATTCTCCTACCATTCCTAGCGGTTATGCGAATATTCTTTATCGCTCCATTTTACATAACAGTCTAAAATGAAGTACTACCCAACAGTTACAGACTTTGACATAGTGATTTGCCAAGAGTGCTTAGGATCGGGAATACACGAAAATAAAACTTGCCAAAATTGCTGTGGAAAAGGATACTTTGGCATTAAAACTCAATCAAAAAAAATAGTTGACTTTGGTTTCGGAACAAACCTGCCAGCTTATTCTTTTTTTCTTTTTAAAAGAAAGTTCGGAATAGTTCTAAAAATCATACTTTTAACTTTGTTTTCAGCTGGCCTTTTTTCTGGAATTTTTCTAGTTTTCAGAATCTTTTCTTCACTTACACTCTTCGATGGAAAAAATTTGATTAGCCTATCTTACAATCCAACAACTTTCGAATTCTTTTTAGAAACCCTTTTTTGGATTGGTTTTATGTCTCTTGGAATTTATTTTTATATTTTCCCTGAACTTTCTAGACCAAGAGCTGTTATTGACAAAGACATAAAAATCCTTTCAGAAAAGGAGCTGGAATTAAAGAAAAATTTAGTAAAAGCTTCTTCTGACTTGGAATTTAGAAAGGAAGAGTATAAAACAGAAAATCTAAAAGACGGTATAACACCAGAAGTAAGAGGAATTTTTCATGACGCTGGAGCAAGGTGGGGCTACCTTTCGCCTTTGACAACATTTGAGGTTTTGCTTTCCGCATCAAAAGGAAAAGTTATTATTGATAAAATTGGGGCAAATAGGAAAGAGGTTGAAAAAGCGATTCAAAAAGAAATAGAAAAAGAAAGAACCTTAGTTGAAGAAAAATTTGGTAATTTGAAAGATCTTTTGAAAGAAAAAATTGGCCCAAGGATACTTTCAGAGTCCCACCTTATGATGAATTTGGCTCTAGAAAGCGCTGTTCTCTCAAATCAAAAACATGTTGGGGTGAGCGCAACTTCTCTTGGGATAGTTAGAACTCCGAGCGGACAAAAAGTCTTGGATATTTTGAACGTAAATTTCGAAGATTTTGTAAATATAATTCATTGGGTCAATGTTTCATTTTTTTTGAAAAGATGGAGATTTTGGAGAAATAAAACCATAACCTGGACAGGAGGAATTGCTTTAGATTGGGGATATGGCTATACTCCTATGGTGGATGCGTATTGCTTCGACACTTCGAAAGTAAAAAAAAGAAAAGGACTTGATGTGCATGTTATAGGTAGAAACAATGAAATAGAGGAACTAGAAAGACTTCTTGCAAGAGAATCAAGAAGAGCAAACGTTTTACTAATAGGAGAAGCTGGAGTTGGAAAAGGCGCTTTAATTAGAGGACTTTCTTCAAAAATTCTAACAGGCAATACAATCAAAAAACTAAAAGGCAAGAGAATTGTAAGCGTGGATGTTTCGAGCTTACTTTCGGGAGTGAATATCCCTGGAGAATTTGAAAGGAGAATGAATAGAATTCTTTTCGAAGCAAGAAGAGCGGAAAATGTAATTTTATTTATAGGCGAAGTTCATGAAGTTTTGGATGCTGGAACAGGAACTGGAGTTGATGTTGGAGAAATACTTAGAAAAGGAGCGGAATACGGCGTACAAATGATAATTTCAACAAACGAAGCAGGGTTCAAAAAACATATCGAACCAAGAGGTTCGCTTCTTGAATACTTTCAAATTATGAGGTTAAAGGAGCTTACCACAACCCAAACAATTCTTGTTCTGGAAGACTATGCTCACATGTTTGAAAATCACTACAATGTAAAAATCACTTACCAAGCAATAAAACAAGCAGTTTTGCTTTCAGAAAGATACTTTCATGACAGAGTTCTTCCGGCAAAAGCTATAGACCTTCTTGAAGATTCTGTAATTCGAACTGTTGAGGTTTTGAAAGAAAAAATAGTTACAGATACCGTTGTCTCCGATATCGTTTCCCAAAGAACCGGAATTCCGGTTTCAAAGATGAGTGAGTCTGAAAAAGAAAAACTTGCTCTTTTGGAAAAAGAATTTGAAAAGCACATAATTGGCCAAAAAGAAGCAGTAAAAGCTGTTTGCGATGTTTTGAGAAGATCAAGATCTGGAATTTCTAGCGCGAAAAAGCCAATTGGAAGCTTTCTTTTTGTTGGTCCAACCGGCGTTGGAAAAACCGAAGTTGCAAGAGTTTTGGCCAAAATCTACTACGGTTCAGAAAAAAACATTGTCCGACTTGACATGAGCGAGTATCAAGACAGAAGCTCGATAAATAGATTAATCGGCGCGCCACCCGGTTTTTACGAGTCTGAAATTGGGGGGCAACTTACAGAAGCCGTAAGAAAAAATCCATTTACACTGGTTCTTTTAGATGAGCTGGAAAAAGCGCATCCAGATATTTTAAATGTTTTTCTGCAAGTTTTGGAAGACGGGCGACTTACAGATTCATCCGGGAAAGTTGCAGATTTTACAAACAGCATAATAATTGCTACATCAAACGCTGGCGCGAATTTAATAGTGGAAGAAACAAAAAAGGGAACAAACGCAGAGGAAGTTAAAACAAAGCTTCTAAACTTTGTGATAGAATCTAGAATATATTCTCCAGAATTTATAAATAGATTTGATTCGGTGATTTATTTTACTCCGCTTTCTAGGTTGGAAGCAATAGAAGTTTCAAAACTACTCTTAGCTTCAATCCAAAAAAAGATGTCCGAAAAAAGAATTCTTATTTCTTTTGCCGAGGAAGTTCCGGAATACCTTGTAGATATAGGCTACACACCAGAGTTTGGGGCAAGATCTTTAAGAAGAATCATTCAAGAAAAAATCGAGTCAATTGTTGCAAAAAAGATTGTCGAAGGAGAGATAAAAGAAGGAGAAGAAGCTGTGATAACAAAAGAAATGATACAATAGATTACAAGTATGTGGCTTCTTTGAATTTATGTTAAAAAAAAGAAAGCTTCTTTTTTATAAATTTTGTTTAACCAGCTAAATGAAAAATGTTGTTTTTATGTCTCTATTTTCATTACAAAGCCAAATATTTTCCATTTGCTAAAAAGCAAAAAATCTCAATGCAAAGTAAATTTATGTTGTAGGCTTACCCAGAACTAAAAAACGCTTGAGCTAAAAACTTGACATTTTCAAAAAAAATAGATAAAATGAGATAAGAATTTATAATTAAAGAACAAAATGAAAGTAGAACAAGAAGATCAATCAAGAGAAGAGCCAACTCCTGTTGATGTAGTACAAGAATATGATTCTGAAGGAGCAAAAGTCATAAGATTTTTGGGGGTTGAGTTACCGGTAGACTCACCTGAAGCAAAAGTGGCTGCTCTTATAAGTAAAAGGTGGGAAGATGTAAGGAGAGCAGTTCTTGTTAGGCCACGGGAATTAGCTCAAAGAGTTCAGGTAGAAGTTGTGAGGGCTTCACTAAGAGTTGCAGGTGCCGGGATAGAAGGTGGTTTAAAGGGAGCAGTAAAACAAGCTGGTCAAGAAGTGAGAGGTGCAATTTACGGGAGCTGCAGAAAGTGGTGTTGAATTGGTCAGAAGAGTAGATAAAGGGCTTGGAGATGCATTTGGAGATGCAGTTCTTGGAAGAATAATAAAACAACATGAAAAGAACCTAGGAAATTATGAAAAAAGGATAAAAGGTTTTGAGATGGTATTGATTACTCCGAAGAAATACTCGCAAAGTACAGAAAAGCCTATGAAATTCTTGATAGAAAAATGAGAGAAGCAGAAGAAGAATTAGGCGGCGATCCTTTATTTTACGAACAGATTTTCGCCCCTATAGACATTACAACAGAACGAATTACATTGATAGAAAGTCAAATTACTGATTTTAGAAACAAAAGAGAAACTCGTGCTAGATCAGCAGAGGATGAAAGTAAAAAATTGGAAAGATTACAAAGAGCCATGGAGCAAATCAAAAGTGAAGGGTTGTTTGCTTCAATTGCAGTGTCGGCAGCTGAAAGGTATAGGAGGATTTTGACTGCCATAAGAAATTCCTTATAAAAAGAAATGCCAGCGCCTGCTGAAGAAAAAACTGAAAGCTTAGTTTTTATCCATTAAATTACTAAAATGACAAGTCCAATAGATGATGTAAAAAAATAATTGAAGAAATATTTGATATGATTTCTCAAAATACAAAAGATCCAGAAGTAGCAGAGGCCCTAGAAGACGGAATAAAGAATTTAATCTTGGGGGAATAAATTCGGCTATTGTTGATAATTTGGACGAAAAAGCCTTAGCAGAGATAATTCAGGAAAGAATGCCCGAGCCAGAAGATATAAACAGCCTTGTTGGCGATGAAAAGGTTGCGTCAACAATCCTTCCAAACTTACAATCATTAAAAGCCGATCTCCAAAAAAGCTTTGGACTCGTCTAACCATTTGCCTTATCACAAGCAAAGCTTTAAATAAGTGTTTTCTTTTACATTTTAATTTAACGCTTAAATGTGAATGAGTTGGGTGAGTTAAAACTTTTTTTAGAATTGCAATTTTGCAAAACAAAATCTGTTAAAAACAGAGTGATCAATGGAAGGTAGTTAGTTTTATAAATGAAAGCTTTGAATTACGCTTCGTAGAGTATTCTCTAGGAAGCAAACCTCTGAGAAGTAAAAAGAGGCTTTTGGTTTTCTAGGGTTTTGGCATATCTACTTTTTTCTTGATAAACCCAACCTTTTCTCTCATAATTCCATGCATAATTCCATGATCGTAAGATTGTGGGTTAGAGCTTCAATTCAAAATATCTCTAAAAATCAATTTAGTTTTCAGTTCCAAATTTTTCTATTGCTTTTCTCAAAGCCTTATGATCTTTTGCGTATTCTTCGAGAGAAATTCCTTTTTGCCAAGCTTCACAAGATTCTAAAAGCGCCCTAGCTCCTTCTCTTGTTCCGTCTGGATGCGAGTGAACCCCAGCGCCCATTGTTGTAATGAAATCCACAACTTGTATTTTTGATATTAATTTATGAAGTTTTACCGGGTTTAAGCCACCAGAAGCAATTGGTGTTATTGGTTTCATATCTCCCCAATCTTGATCAAAAAAATACCCCTTTGAAACTTTTCCGAGTGCCTCATCAATAGGTGTAAACCTAGACTTTTCGATGACAAAACCCTTGTAAACAGTTTCCCCCAAGTCATCGTGGATAGTTTCATAAGTATCATCTGCCATTTTCCCTACCCCAATAGTTCCTGTATGAATTCCAGATGCTCCAGCAAGTCGTCCAAACTTTGTCAAAATCTCAACCGAAAATCCAAAAGGGTTTTCTTTTCTCGTAAAAGCTCCGTGCCCAGCCCTGTGAAAATGTATAAATGTATCAGGATATCTTTTTCTTAAAGTTTGAACTGCTGAGAATCCCGCAGTAATTCCGTCTATCAAAAAAGCATAACTACCTCTTTTCATATTTTCGCAAACAAAATCTGCTCTTTCGATCATTGTATCAAAATCAGCAGCTGAAACATTGATTGACATTATCTTTTTTTTGCCAGTCTCATTTTCAGCTTCCTCCATCCTGTCTCTAATTTCTAAGACTACTTCTTGAAAAGGGCAAAACTCTTGGTCAGCTTGTGGTTCATCAAATTTCACAAAATCACCTCCCCCAACCCAAAATTCAAAACAAGCATTGGCAAATTCTTTTGGTTTTAACCCAATTTTTGGTTTTATTATTGTTCCAAGAATCGGTCTTTCATACACATCAAGATAATACCTCATATCATCTATATTGCAGCTTGGTCCATCAAAAGTTTGCAAAAACTTCTGCGGAAGCCAAATGTCAAGAAGCTTTAAGCCAGAAAGATTTGATACCCCAAAAACATTCCCAGCAAGATATGTAAAAATGCTTTGTACACTTCCGGCTCTATCAAAGATCTTTGTCGGATAAGCTATCCAAGCTAATTTCTTTTCCTCGTCAATCTTATAAACTTGGGCATCGCAGGTTTCCGAAAAATCTGTTGCTGTTCCAATCCTTGTAAAAGATCCAGAACTTGACTCAGCCGCAACCTCGCTTGCCAAATCAAGACATGTGCCGTTTTTTGGAATAATTTTGTAAACTGCTAGTAAAAACTCATTGCTTTCTTTTAGTCTTTCTTCGCTCAAGTTTAAGTTTATGTATTGCTTCTGCATTTTTTAAAATTTAATCTTTAAAAATATCATAAAGCTCTTTATAATCTTCAATCACAAAATCAGTGTCTTTCACAAACTCATCGTTAACCCCTTTTTGCAAAACTCCAACCACAAAAGCCCCAGAATCAATAGCGGATTTTATCCCATTCTTTGAATCTTCAAATATCACGGTTTCTTCTTTTTTTGTGCCAAGTCTTTCCATCGCTAAAAGAAATATCTCTGGATGAGGTTTACCCTTTTTCACATCTTCCGAAGTAATCAAAAAATCAAAAAAAACCCAGTATTTCAAACTTACCGAGTATTGTTTCGGTTAATTTCCTTGGTGTTGATGTTGCCAAACATACTTTTTTCTTTTTCCCCTTAATTGCTAGTAAAAATTCCCTTATGAACGGCTTGACGCTTACAACATCGTAGAAATTGCTTTTTAACATTTTGTTCTTCAAATCCCTTGATTCTTTTAATAAAAGCGAGAAACCATGGTTTGGAAGCCCAATTTTACCTAAAAATTCTGGAAACGATTCCTCGCCTCTCTTGCCAGAAAAATAGTTGATGTAATCTTCCTTTTTAAAATCAAAGTCAATTAAATTCTTAAAAGCTATTCTGTAGCGTTCGTAGTTTAAGTTCTCTAGATCAATGATTGTTCCATCCATATCAAATACAAAGCCTGAAAAAGACAAGAACTTTTCTTTCAGAGCATTCTCCATGCAAAGATTTTAACTTTCTAAATAAACTCCAGCCGCTCTAGAAACAAAGCCATCCGGCGAGAAAAGCCCCCACTCGCAAATTATTGAGTCAACAAATTGCCTTTCCACTTCATCAAAAGCAGGATTTACAATTTTAAGATTTGGATGTTCAAAATCCCAAACTTCTTTTGGATCTCTCATTTCTATTTTTTCTTTAGCTCCGCTCAAAGTGTCTGGGTTAAATTTTATTGAGTTTGTGCAACAAATTGTTCTTACCCCTGCCCTTTTTGCTATTTCTGCAAAAATTCTAGTCCCTATTTTATTGAAAATATTCCCATTTGAAGAGATTGAATCAGCCCCAAAAATAAATATATCACAGTCTATAATGTACTTATATGCCGCGTTATCAACCATATGAGTAACCGGGATCCCGCGTTCTACCATTGTTTTTGCAGCTGCTCTTCCTTGAACATCAAACCTTGGCCTAGTTTCGGTATTAAAAACCTCGAATCTTTTCCCATCATCCCAAGCTCTAATCAATACTCCTATGGCATTTGATGATCTGCAATGCGTGAAAATTTTCATTCCGCTTTCTATTTGCCTCGATCCAATTTCATATATTCTTTCCGAAGCTTCTAGAGTTTCGTTTTTTAGCCTTTCATAAACTTCGTCTGTATTTGCAAGGTCTTCCCTCAAATTTTTCATATAAAGATTCAAAAGATTTCTCATTGCAGGCTCGGTATCTCTGGCTTTTTTTAAGATTTCGACAAAAGGCAAAAGCTCATTTTTCTTTTTCAATTCCTTGCTTTTTAAGTTCAAAGCTTCAATTGAAGCCAGCGCTACCCTTATTGCTCCTTGAATTTCTATTGCTTTGATTTTGCGAACTATTTCATCAAAACTGCTCATCTCAAAAATTGTTTTAATTAAACTTCATCCTGATTATAGCCTAATTTATGTAAATGCCAAATTGCTCAAACGATTTTTTCAGATTTTCGTAATTTCCATCAAAAAGTATTGCATTCATCCCAAGAGACTTTGGAACTAAAAAGTCGTTTGTTTCGCTATCACCCACCATCAAAGACTCGTTTTCTGAAACTTTTGCCATATCTAACATCAATTTATAAATTCTTGGATCTGGTTTTATCATTCCAACCTCGAAAGAAAAAATCTTGTAATCAAATATCCCAAAAAAATGCGGAAATTCTTCAGACAACTCCTCATAAAGAAAAACAGACATGTTTGTGATGAAGCCAAGTTTAAATCCCTGACTTTTAAGTGAATCAAGCATTTTTTCTACATGATCGTAAATATAAAAGCTTGAGTTAAGATCTTCTTCTATTTTTTTCACCAAATCTAAGTTTTCTTTTGTTGGTTTTATGCCAAGCCTCTCGCAAAGCTCAAATCCCATCTCGTCCAACGTTTTGTCTTTTTTGATATGATACACTTCAGAAACCAATCTTGACACTTTTTCTTTCTCTTGCTCCAAATTAAAACACTTGATTAAATTTCTTGTCCTGCTTTTTTCAATATCCCTTCCAAGTAAGGTTTCACAAAGATCAAATATTATAAGCTTTATCAACATATAAAAATTAATGACGATTCAATGATAGATTTCTTAAAAAATAAACTGCACAAATTCATAGAAGTTTTAATGGAAAATTCAATGTAAGTCAACCTTGTATTTCTTTTCAATTTGGCATCATCAAGTTTTGATAATTTATTTAATAAAAAACTTTTTTGGTATCGAAAGATTTTTTATTTTTTGGCTACAAGAAAAATCTTTTTTATAAAGGAATAGTAGCTAAAAGGATTTTTTACCAAGCTCATTGAAAGAAATGTGCATAAAAAAGACTATTTTTAGAAACCTATTTTAATGCTAGTGAAATTGCCGGTTAGAGTACCTGTAAAAAACATAAGCCAACTTAAAAGTTTCAAAATTTTTGTTTTATGTTATCATTGGACTCTAAAAGTTTTTTGGTTTTTTCAATCTTTGTTATTTGAAAAAATTTTGGGTAAGTAAAAAGTTTAAGTGAACTTAAGTGAAAAAGAAAGGGCTTATTTATCGCACTTTTTTGTCAGAAAATTTCTTTTGTGGTATGTAACTCAATAAAACTATCGGAACTACAAAAAATAGAAAAATACTAAAAACCCATTCTTTAAATCCGTACATCTCAAAAGCCTTTGTTGAAATAAACCCGCCAACCGAGAAAAAAAGATTGGAAAGCAGACTGGAAAACGATATGATTGTCGCTCTTTTTTCTGACGGTATTAGATCGTTTAAAAATTGACTTCCTCCAATTTTATAGATAAACTTTGAATTTGTAATCAAAATAAATGCAAAGATTGGAATGACAAGATTTTTTAATAGAAAAAAAGAAGTAGAATCGGATAAAAGACTGAGAAAAGAATAATTAATTTGTTAAGATTCTTTTTTTCAAGTTTTTTATAGATGGAAAAAAGAATTAAAACCCCAATCAACCTATTTATGGAAAAAATTTTCCCCCATTCACTTTCTGGAAAATCTATCCTGAGAAAAAGAGGCGTTGAAAGCCAAAGAACAGATTTTGTAAAAGCTAGAACAAGAGAAATTAGACTAGTAATAAGCAAAATTTCACTTGATTTAAAGACAATTTTTGCAGATTCTGTAATTTGTAGAAAGTAGTTTGTTTCCTTTTTATCAGATGTTATTCTTATATCATTCAAAAAAAGAGTTAAGACTAATGGTATAAAAAATACAATTGCATTGATGAAAATTATTCCCCTGATAGAAAAGTACTTTGTCATTTCTCCACTAATAAACAAAGAAAAAACACAACCAATTCCAGAAGAAAGCATTATCCTACTCCAGATTTTTGTGAACTCTTTCTCTCTTTTTTTTGAAAGCAATGAATCGTAAATTAAAGCCTCGTCTGAGCCAGAAATAAAAGCTGTACCGAGAGCAAAAGTAATCTGTCCCAAAGCCAAGAATGAAAATCCTTCTGCAAGAAAAAGAGAGAAAATCCCAGTGATTAAACAAAAAAATCCAAGAAAAATGGAAAGTTTCCTCGAAACCAAATCTGAAATCACCCCAGTTGGTACTTCAAACAAAAACAAAGATAAGTTGTACATTATCTCGGTTATCATATACTCACTATAGGAAATTTTAAGATCATGGACAGAAAAAAGCACAATATAAGGAAAAAATAAAAAGAAATTCACGGAAAAAAGATATTGCAGTGTAAATATTTTCGTTTTTCTTTACTATCACAAAAAATAAAATTCAAAGTTGCTTTTATAGGAAAAGTTTTATTTTTCAACTTTACATCGGAAGAGTGTACACAGTTTAAACGAACTTTTCCAATAGAAGATCTGTCTTTTTTCTTATTATTTTTTTACTCCTTATTACCCAAAAACTGTTTGAAAAACAACTTTAGCGAACAATCCAATATCCATCACACAAAATGGTCAGCTGCTACATTTCCAATGCAAGGAAAATTTTAGAATGCCACCCAAGCTTGATGTTTCCTTGATACTTTTTGGAAACTTTACTAGAAATTGGCTAGCAGTTTTTTCGAAGCCGAAGTAGCTTCAGTTGGCAGAGCAACGGTTTCGTAAACCGTGGGTCGTGGGTTCGAGTCCCACCTTCGGCTCGGTCTTTGATAATTTTAATAAATTTTTAATTTTAAAAAAGTTTTATGAAAAAAAATCTAAAGCTTATTTTTTTGATTTTCCTAACATTATCAACTTTTATTCCCCAAACATCTTATTCTTCCTGCACTGTTCCAGTTGCAGTTGAAAACAATGAGAATTCTAGAGAGATACCAATAAAAGAGCTAAACATTATATTGGTAGACAAAGGCAACAACGTAGATTTTTATTTTTCTGGCACTATTGAATACTCTGACAGAGAGCCAATTCTTGTTCTTTTATCAGACTTTTCAGATTTAAATATCTCAACAAGCGAAGCATCGGTATTTAACACACTTTCGGAAATAACTTCACCAAAAAGAAACATAAGAGATATTGTAAAAAAGCTACCGAGCGGATTTGATAAAAATCTTGGAGATCTTGATTTTTCAATTGAAGATGAAAAGAAAGAAACAGTTATTGATTTGTCAAAATTTTCATTATCACCTTTAGAAGGTTACTCTGAAATAAAAAACCAAGCAGATTTTGACAAAATTTTTGGAAAGTTAGATTCCGGGGATGAAAATTCAAGCGAAAATTCAGTTGATAAATGCCCATTCTCAGAAGACGAAAATAGTTCATGGATTTGCTCCGATCTTAGCAAAAAAACAAAAGAGTTTATCAAAGACAATTTCAAGGAACATGTGAAAAAACTTGGTAAAAACATAATAATTTTCAAGTTCCAAGAAAGTCATGGTAAATTCTTCTTTGAACCTTTTAAAATCTCGGGAAAAACAAGCTATTTAAAACTTTCACTGCCTATTTCAAATATAACTAGAACAAATCCAGACACAAAACTAAATATTTTTGTCATATCCAACGAAAGAAAAGTGCCAACAAACAACCTGATTCATCCAATTTACGCAAAAATGCTTGAATCAAACGAGTTGTCAAAGATAGAAGGTATTATTTTCAATGAAACATACCAACCGCAGAAAGTTTGGGTATCAAGATTTGAAGGAAAATTGAGCAATATTTCAGACGAGGTTTTCTTTTTCTACGACTCAGAAATTGGAGACAAGCCTCTCGGAACTGGCTCAATGGAATTTTCAGACTGGGTTAATTTTCCGGTTGATCTTATGTACTTTGGATATCTAAGGAATTTTTATGGGCAGTTAATTGTTTTTATCATTCTTATTTTTATCCAAGTTAAAATAAAAAACAGCTTTTTCAGACTCATTTGCTGGATTCTACAATCCCCTTTCATAATTTATACCTTGGCTATATCCTCTAAAAGCATAATTGATTTAATGATTCCAGTTAGACATGCCGAAAACGATTTTCCAAGCCGAGTTTTTGAAGCCATTCCTTATATTTTCCTAGCCCTTATAGTTACAACCATAATTCTGTATCAGCTTGTTTATCAGATATTTATAAATAAGAAAGAAAAAATAAAACTAACAGAAGATAAAAATGCATTTGATGATTCGGATAGTTATACTACTCAAGAAGAAAAATACTCCGAAAAGAAAGCGGAAAATGCACCCCTAGTTTCAGATGAAAAAAATACCCCAGACAGCAAAACAGAAGAAAATATTAATGAAGCAGAAGATGAAAAAAAAGAAAATATAAAAAAGAAAAAATCACCCCAAAAATCAAAGACAACAAAAAAAGAACGAAAAAAGTCTGAGGAGAGCGCAGAAGAAAAAAACACACAAAAATCCGAAAATAAATCTAAAAAAGCAAAAAAAATCTAAGTCTAACAATGTAAACACAGCAAAAAACCAAAAAAGAAAAGATGGAACATAAGACAAAAGCTAAGCTTTTTCAAAAATAATTGCAATCCATGATTAACAATGAAACTTCCAAGTTTTCCTTATCAATAAAGGACTTAGAAACAATAGCCATGCTGTCAATGCTAAGTCTATCCGAAGTAGACCAAAAAAAACTTGTAAATGACTTGATTTTTGTTTTAGAGTATGTAAAAAAGCTATTTTACATTAATGTAAAAGGACTTGAAGAAGTTTCGCAAGTAACTTCTCTTGCAAATGTTTACAGAGAAGATATTGTAACCAATACGAGCGGAGTTAACATCAGGGAAAAAATGTTATCTAACTGTCCTTATAAACTAAATGGATATTTTGTGGTGCCAAGAATACTGCATTAGTTTCATTATCAAGAGATTTCACTTTGAGTTTCGTTATTATCTACACTAGACATTTCTCAAAAATTTCTTATTATCTTATAAGAAATTTTAGAAAGTTTAGAAAGGGAGTATGGAAAACAATAATTTAAGCATAAGGGAAACAAAAAAAGATGTTGCTTCACTTCTTCAAAACTCTCAAAATATACTTGTGGTCGGATCTTCGCCTGATGGAGACTCTATAGGAGCATCTCTTGCTATTCTAGGTATGCTGAAGTCTATTGGTAAAAACGCAACAGCTATTTTAAATGGAAATGTTCCAAATACATATAAGTTTTTGAAAGATGTGGAACTTTTAAAGGAATCCCTATCAGAAGAAGGAAGAGATTTCATAATCACAATCGACTGCACAAAAAACCCAGTAAAAGGTCTGAAATGGAGCGTTGATAATGGTAAGCTAAATATAGTCATAATACCAGAAAAGGGAAGCGTTTTAACAGAAAATCTTGTTAGTTTCAAAAAAAGTAAACCGGCTTATGATTTAATTGTTACTCTTGACACAGCCGACCTTTTTATGCTTGGTGATATTTACAGTAAAAACAAGGATATATTCTCCGAAATAAAAATCATAAATATAGACCATCATATTTCAAATACAATGTTTGGCAATCTTAATCTTGTTGATACTGAGTCAACTTCCACTTGCGAAATTTTATTCGACCTTTTTTCTTATATGAACATCAAAATTTCTTCAGATACAGCAACTGCTCTTTTAACTGGAATACTTTTTGACACAAAAACGTTTCAAAATCCAAACACAACACCAAAATCTCTTACCATATCAGCTCAATTAATGTCTTTTGGAGCAAACAGAAAGGAAATAATTAACTCAGTATACAGATCAAAGCCTTTCTCTTTACTCAAGCTCTGGGGAAGAATTTTAGAGAGGATAAAAAAGGACGAGGAATACAGCTTAATTTGGTCCTTTGCAAAGGTAAGTGATTTTCAAGAATTCGGCCTTAACCCAAAAGAAGGCTTGGATAACTTTATAGATGAGCTTTTGGTTGGAGTACCAAACATAAATATTTCCTTTTTACTCACAGAAAAATCTCCAGGATTTGTTTCCTGCAGTCTTAGAACAGACAAAGATATAGATTTGAATAAAATAGCTGAAAAATTTGGCGGCGGTGGACATAAAAAAGCTGCTGGCCTTAGAATAGTCCAAAAGACTTTACCAGAATGCGAAGAAATGATATTAAAGGAGATCAGAAGATATTTGGAGGAAGCCGGTATTGTTCAAATAAATTATCATCAAAAAAAAGTAGAAGAGCCATTGCAATCGGATGGAGTAGAATCAAATATAAGTGAACTGAATGATACAAAGCACGAAGAAGTTACAGAAATTGAACAGGAACAGGCCGAAGAAGATGAAATAGATCCTAACTATGAACTGGACACTTTTAGCTATTCCGATGAGCCTTCAAGCACGGACAGTAATTTACAACATAATAATCTAAATATTTCTTTAGTAAACGATAACGATTATTCTGTTACAGGCAGTAGCAATCAACAAAGAAACGACACAATAGATAATGACAGTAGCAACACTGAAAACTTTAAATTAGATGATTTTCTTGATTCAATTCAAAATCAATCTGGATACGACAACAAAAGCCCTGATGCATCCCCAGAAGACATAAACTTCCCAGTTCCACCACCGGATATGCAATTCATCCCACCAGATTCTAAAACAAATAAAAACCAAAGTAGTAAAACTTCTCCTTCTGATTTTCTGGACGACCTTTTAAGCTAATAAATTTAACCGCAAAGAACCATTTTTGTTTCTGTTCCGTCAACTAGCAAACGATTTACTGAATAAAAGGAGATAATACATCAAACCTGATATAAAAGAAAGGCTTTTTTGGAAAATATAACTTTACAGCAATTTTTTAAGTCAGCAATGTATTTGGGTCTAGGTAGTACTAAAAAAGCTAACTAGATGTGTTTTTAGAAGCAACACTTCGTATATAGCTCTTTCTTGCAACTTTTAGAAAGTTTTATTCCTTCTTTATTTCATCCAAATCAAAGACATTAAATCTTCCCACTTTTGAAAATTTGCCTCTTACAATAACTCTATCACCATCAGATATATTTTTCTCTTTCAACACACTTTCATCAACTCTAACAGAAACCAATCCTTCTTTTGTTTTTAGAATAAACCCTCTTTTGCCTTGCCTTAAAACAATCCCTTCTAAAATTGAATCCTTCAAAATTCTTGCTCTTGGGCGAAATTCGGGTAGGTCTTCCCAAAAATTTTCTGACAGCTGATCTTTTGTTGGTGTCATGCTTTCAATCTCTTTTCTAAGAACCTCTATCTCTTCTGAAACACTCTTTCTCTCCAACTCCTTTCCAACCAAAAAGCCAATAACAAGAAAATTTAGTGATAAAATAGCTGCAAGTACCCAACTTTTATTGCCTTGACTCATGTTTAAAAACTAAAAACGAAAAAAGTGGAATGGTTGAGATTAAAATATAAAAAAAGTAATATAAAATAACCTCAGACAACAGTCCAATCGCAATCCTGAAATCAAAAAGATCTAGATTTTCAACAAAAGTTACAATAGAATTAAATGTTCCGCTTTCTACAAATTTCATTGTTCCATAAACAATCAAAACAAAAAACAAGAACACGGAAAATTTTTCTCCTGCTTTAATAAAACCTTCTTTGTTTTCGTTACTTTTTGCCAATCTTTCTCCTGCAGATATCTTTTCAATAATTACATCAGATAAATCAACTCTTTTAAATTTCTCTCCTAGATTTTTCAAATTTTCCTCAAGCTTCATCTTCTAAAATTACTTTCATTTTCTCCAGCGCCCTTTTTATTTTTGTTTTTACTGTATTTTCGTTCATTTTCAAAACTTCCGATATTTCTTTAATCGAAAGCTCTGAAAAATAACGAAGATGGATTATTTCCCTTTCGTCACCTTTAAGCCTTTTTAAAGCCTCAAAAAGATCCCTTTCTTCTTTTACCAAACTTTCTTCATTTTCAAAAACAGAACCGTCTATCTTTCCTTTTCCTTGCAGTTTTAACAAATTTCCAAAACTCAAAATATTTAGCTTTCTTTTTCTCAAAAAATCGGTTATTGTGTTTTTTGTAATGGAATAAACCCATGTTTTAAGCGTGGACTTTTTTTCATCAAAAAAATCAGCATTTTTCCATATTTTAAAAAAAGACTCTTGCAACAAATCTTCTGCCTCAGAGAAGTTGCTAATCCTTGAAAGTATAAACTTAAGGAGCTTTTCTTGATAAACTTCAACAATTTTTCTGAATCCATCTAAATCCTTAGACTTTAGCAAATAAATTAGCTCTTTTTCTTCTTCGAAAGAATTCAACTTTTAATTTTCTAAATTTTATCTATAATACATCAACCCTGATTTCAATCCGAAAAACCGCTTAAAACAATCCCCCTGAAGACATTTTGCCCAGTCCTCAGGGGGAATTGCTTTTCATCCTGAATCTAGTTTTTCTTTTCTAAACCCAATCCTAATCCTCGCTTCCATGGTTTTCTTCTTCCAATTATCATTCCAATTCCATCAATATCATATTTTTCTTTAATTTCTTCTATCAGCTCCCTAACTTTTTCTGTATTTCCTTCAACTCTCGCTTTGTGCAACTCAACAATTTTTTGAAATGCTTCTTCTGAAACTTTGCCTTCTAATAATGATCCAGCTACAGCATTTTTAAACGCCTCATAATCTCCCTTTTCAATTGCTTCCATAACTTTTTTTCTATTCATATACCTTTCTCTCATTTTTTGGAATTTTTCTTCCGTCATGTTATCTACTCTTTTTTGGCAAGAATCAGTCAAAGCTTTTTTAAATGCTCCATAGTCATTTTCCTCAAGCGCCTTTTTAACTTGGTTATTTTCTTTTTTACCATTCATTGCTGATACCTGGTAAATCGCAGCCAAACTAACAACCGAAACAAAAGTACCAACCAAAAACCCTTTTATGTATTTGTTTTCTTTCTTCATTTTTCACCTCCTTTTTTGTCTCTTAATTTTAATTTTGAGTACTCATATCCTTATACGATTGAAAATAAAAAAAGTTTCATCCTGGATTATCTACTTTAAACAAAATGAATCAAAAACACACATCTTTTTCCAAATAACACGAAAAAAGCAAAAAAGTGGAAATTTAATAATAAACCTCATTATTTCTAATCTTCAAATTCCAAAAGAAAACATAAATGAAAAAACTCTGTGTGAAAAAAACAAACAAAATTTCATTTAAATATCTAGCTTAAATACCAAAAGAATGGATTTGATTATTCAGGATTTCTAAATTCGGAAAAATAACAAAGAACACGATCATAAAATTTAAAATATACAAAAGAGGTAGATTAGCATCAATACTGAAAATTAATAAGGTAGAAAAAGAATCCAATCAGAACGTTTGACTAAATTTATTCAAAAAAAATTCATCAGAACTTTTTATTTTTTAAAAACACAGCCTCCTAAAATCATAGATGCCCCACAGAAAATAAAAAATACAAAAATACAAGCAAAAATAACACAATATTGAAAAATCTAAAAATATCCAAGATACTAGGGGAAAAAACAACACTTGACTAAAAGAATTTAATATCTAGCTTTTCCACTGGTTAGGGATCGTAGTTCAGCTGGACAGAACGCCTGCCTGTCACGCAGGAGGTCGCGGGTTCAAGTCCCGTCGATCCCGCTAAGAAAAATTTAAATTAAAAGGACAAAAAAAGAAATTATCATTTCATTGTACATAGCAAAAAATAAGTTATAATCATTTTATAAAACAACAAGGAATACTTGATTTTGCAAAAATAAGTTTAGGACACTTTCTACAACGAGCTTTAATTTCAAGCAATTTCTTACATTGTGTATATTCTACAAAATAATACAAAAACTCTAAGTTTTTTTAAGAGCCTAGCAAAACACAAAAGCCAATTAATTAAAGAAAAGCAAAGAACAAAAATCTACAAAACATGCTACAATTTAGTTTATCTACACAGAAATTCTTAACCAGATTAATCAAATCTCAACTAAATCTAGGTAATTTGGAGAAAAAACCTGGGCTTTTCTATTTAGTTCTAAAATTTTCTGCTTCATAGCTTTTCTAGATTCATCTTCTCCATGTGTCAAAAAAATCCTCTTTATATTTTTTATACCAGAAATCCACTTTAAAAGGTCGCTTTGATCAGCATGCGCAGAAAACCCATCTAAAACAAAAGTTTTTAATAAAACTTTTTTTTCTTCTCCAAAAATTTTCACAACTTTTTTTCCTTCAACTATTTCTCTGCCAAGTGTTCCGCTCGCTTGATACCCAATGATAACCAAGGAATTATTCGGATTTTCCAAGGATTTCGAAAGATGATAAAGAATTCTCCCACCGTTCATCATCCCGCTTCCGGAAATTATTATGCATTTATTTTTTTCAGAGATTTTCTTTGAGAAGATATTTGATTTTACAACATTCAAGTTAGGAAAATCAAAAAGTTTTTTTGGCTCACGAACTATCCTTTTAAATTTACTGGAGAATTCAACAAAGTTTGATTTATAAACTCTTGTAACATCGCTTCCCATTGGGCTATCTAAATAAATCTGGTAGTCAAATTTCCTTCTTTTATCTTTTGCCCACTCCGAAAAAAGATTTAAAATCTCTTGTGTTCTCTCCACAGAAAAACTTGGAATCAAAACCTTTCCTCCCCTCTTGATAGTATCTTTGATAATTTTGAAAAGTTCCTTTTCTGTTTCTTCCCTTCTGCTATGAAATTTTGATCCATAAGTTGTTTCTAGTATGCAATTATTTATCACTTTTGGAGGTTTTGGAAAGTCCAAAATCTTTTGCATTCTAGACCCCAAATCTCCAGAAAAAATTATACTTTCTTTTTTGCCGTTTTTTTCAAATTCAAAAATAATAGAAGAAGCTCCCAAAATATGCCCAGCAGGAATAAATTCAAATGTCACACCTGTTGAAAATTTTAGTTTTTTGCAAAACCGAACCTTCTGAAAAAGTTTTATGGCTTTTTTACAATCTTTGGTGGTAAAAAGTATACCTTTACTATTACAAAAAGCACCTTCTTCTTGGAGTTTTGCAGCATCTAAAAGAACGATCTTTGCAATTTCTATGGTAGAATGCGTGGCAAAAATCTGTCTAGAAAAACCTTCTCTTGCCAAGATTGGAATTCTGCCGCAGTGATCCAAATGTCCATGGGTTATAAAAACAGCGTCAATTTCTCTTGGAGAAAATTGCAGACTTTCAAAGTTTTTCTCCTCGTCTTCTCCTTGAAAAAGACCAAAGTCAACTAGGATTTTTTTGCCATCAAACTCCAAAAGATAGCAGGACCCAGTTACACCACCTGATGCACCTAAAAACTTTATTGAAAACATAGATTACAAATACCAAACCAAATAGATCTCTAAGTAAAATCTTAAAAAAATAAAATCAAGAAGGCTGGAGAGCTTCTATATTTCTTCCTTCCATTGTCGATTCAAACAAATTGTTGACAATCTGCAAAACAAAAGATTCAATAGCACAAAGAACTTCTTTTGGAATTTCTCTATCAGCAAATTCTAATTTTACTTTTGCAACCTCATTCATTATCCTAGCCAAACTATTAAGCAAAACTTCTGCTTCTTTTTTCCCAAAGCCTTCCGGGAAAAACGATTTCACCAGAGAAAGTATAACTTTTGGATCCAAGTTTGGGATCTCTCTTAGAAGATTGAAAACTTTTTGTGCAAATTGTTCTAGCGCTCTTTCTTTCATTTGTTCTGCCAAAGCAAGTAATCTTTCGCTCAAATTTTCTCCCTTTTCTTTTTCTATTCTCGTTATCAATTTACTTTTTAATCTTCGCTTAATCTTACACAAAAAAAACTAATAGTCAAATTATAAAATCATAAATAGTTTAGCTATCCATATAAAACAAGAAAGTAAAACAAATAGGTAACTTATGAGATACATTTTCCTATTTTATAACCCCAAGCCAAGGTAGTTAACAAACATTAGATTCAAAGAAAGGTATTAAGCTTGCAAGAAAAGAAAAAACTTACCAGTTGCTAAAATTTTGATTAACATCCAACCCCTTCAAAACTTTCTTATAAAGGTAGCTTAGGTCTTTTTTACATTTTATTTCCATGTTTAAACCAAAAAGAAAATTTGTAGAATAGCGACGAATTTTTCTTTGTTTTTGAATCCAGAAGAACAAAAAGAAGGAAAACTTATAAAAGCATCACTGATTTTTGCTTTTTTTCTAATTTTCGCGTTTTTTAAAAATCTTCACATACTTTTTCCAAATTGGAATGCAAGCGTGACCTTTTTTTCCGCTGGTAATGGAGACGCAAGTTTGATTGAAATCAAAGGAGGAAAACAGGTTTTGATTGATGGCGGGAGAGATAAATCGCTTCTTTTTTATTTAGGCGAAAGAATGAATTTTTTTGACAGAAAAATTGAATTGATTGTCCTTACACATCCAGATATCGATCATCTTACAAGTTTTATTGAAATTCTTGAAAGATACAAAGTCGAGTCCGTTCTTTTGAACTCTGACAGAGATGAAACTCCGGCGTTTCAGTTATTTGAAGAAAATTTGGAGAAAAACGGCACAAAACTCTTTTTTTCTAGTAGTGTGGATAAAATAAACTTAGGAAAAAATATAACTCTCGAAGTTTTATTTCCAAAAGAAAAAGATCTAGAAGTTCTTGATACAAGAAACAAAAACAATAGATCAATCGTATTAAGGCTTATGAAAAATAATCAACCCGCTGTTCTTTTTACTGGAGATATTGAACCAGATGGGATTTTTCGAATAAATGAAGAAAAACTGAAAGCTCCTGTTCTTAAAATATCTCATCACGGATCAAGGAAGAACACTAATGAAAAGGTCTTAGACATTGTAAACCCAAATTTTGCTGTAATCTCAGCCGGTGAGAAAAATCCATACGGGCACCCGCATCAAGAAGTTCTGGATATTTTAGAAATGAGAAAAATAAAAATTATAGACTTAAGAAAAAGCGAATTTTGGGAAATTAAGCTAGATTAAATTGAGAAAGCTTTCGATAAAAAATTTTTCGGACTTAGAAAAGATCAAGGACAAAATATCAAATTTTCACATAGTTTTTGTTTCATCAGATCCGTATTGGTTTTCGTCAATCAATCAAGTTTCAAGAAACTTTCACACATTTTCTTTTGATTTTTTGGAAAATGAAAAAAACTCATCGCTTTTTCTAGATTTAGAGGAAAGAAATAAACCAATTTCAACTATAGAAATACTAAAGTGTGAAAAAGTAAAAAAACTTTTGGAAAGAATTGAGAAACCAAAAATTTTCACTTTTAAGGTTAAAAAAGCTTATGAAAGATTTATAGAAGGTCCACTGAAAGGAGAATACCCACTAAAGAGAAATATATTTGCAGCAGAAAATTTTGAGAATAAAATTTCTGTCATGAAGTTTTTTGACGAATTATCAATAAGCCGTCCAAATTACAAAATACTAAAGATTAAAAAAGACTCTTTCTCTGAATTGAAAAAAGAACTCGGCATTCCTTTTGTTTTACAAACTCAGTTTAGCGCAGCTGGAGAAGGAACTTTCTTGATAAAAGACAGAGATGATTTTCAGTTAGTACTAAAAGAGAATGAAGGAAGAATTGTAAAAGCTTCAGAGTTCATTGAAGGATTAGATTTAACAATCAATGCTTGCACAAACAAAAGAAAAACCATCTCAACTCAACTTTTTGCCCAAATCACCGGAGTTAATTTTCTTGCAAAAAATGAACTCGCAAGCTGTGGAACAGATTTTTCATTCAGAGTTGATAGCTCATCACAAAAAAAAGCTTGGGAAATTATCGAAAAGGTTGGCAAAGTTTTAAGAGAAAAAAACTTTAGGGGAATATTTGGAATGGATTTTGTTTGGGACGGAGAAAAGCTTTTCGCAATCGAAATAAACCCAAGAATGGTAGCATCCATCCCGGTTTTTACTGATCTTGAAGTTAAAAATAAAAGAATACCGCTTTTAGCCTTTCACTTTCTTGAGCTTTTGGAAATCCCGTTTGACTTATCTGAAGACATTTTGGAAAAGTCAAAAGAAAAAATAGTAGGATCGCATATTTTTCTAAAAGCCACAAAAGAAGCTTTTTTCAAAGATTTTATTGACGAAAAAGTTCTAGAAGATTGCAAAAAAGAAATAAACGGAAAGGTATTTTTTCGAAAGAAAAAAAAGTTTTTTGAAAATGAAAATTTTGGAAGGGTGCTTTTAAAAGATTCAGTTTTGGAATATGGAAACACAAAAAAACTAAAAGCCTTTTACGAGCAAAAAATAAAAAGCATTCTTGAAGTATTGCTCAATCCTTGGCCTATTTAAATGCAAAAGTTTGAACTTTATTTTTTTTTTCTTACTTATACTCACGAGCTTTATAACTTATGAATAACAATTTATCTATAAATGAGAAAGTAGAGCTTATAAAGTCAGTTGCTGATGGTGGGGAAATAATAGGAGAAGAAGAGTTAATTCCGCTTTTTGAAAGATGTGAAAAAGAAAAAAGAAAACCAATTGCTTATGACGGTTTTGAACCAAGCGGAAGAATACACATTCCACAAGGTTTGGTACGCGCAATCAATGTAAACAAAATGACAAAAGCTGGATTTAAGTTTATAATACTTGTTGCAGATTGGCACGCAGCTTGTAATCATAAATATGGTGGAGACCTCGAGAAAATAAAAATCGTTGGCGAATACTTTATTGAAGTTTGGAAATCATGCGGAATGGACCTTTCAAATGTCGAGTTCAAGTGGGTTTCTGAGGAAGTAAAAGACCCCAAGTATTGGGAAATCGTCTTAAACGTAAGCATAAACACGACCTTAAATAGGATATTGAGAACTGTTGACATAATGGGAAGGAGTGAAAAAGATATATTAACAGCATCTCAGATTCTATACCCAGCAATGCAGGCAGCTGATATTTTTTACCTAAAGGCTGATGTTTGCCAGCTTGGCTTAGACCAAAGAAAAGTGAATATGCTGGCAAGAGAAATTGGCGAAGAAATAGGTTTCTGGAAGCCAATTGTTGTAAGTCATTGCATGATGAGCGGTCTTCTTCCCCCCCAGGTAGACACAAAGGATCTTTCACCAATCGAAAGATCTATTGCAAAAAAAATGTCAAAATCAAAACCTGATACAGCAATATTTATGACGGACAGCCCAAAAGAAGTGGAAAGAAAAATCATGCAAGCTTATTGTCCGGAAGGCGTTGTAGAGGAAAATCCAATACTTGAGTACTGTAAGTACATAATTTTTGAAAAGTTTGACTCAATTGAAATAAAAAGACCAGAAAAATGGGGAGGTAATTTGGAAATTGGATCTTATGAAGAGTTGAAGAAAATCTTTTTGGAGAAAATGCTTCATCCAGAAGATTTAAAAATTGCAATAATTCCACTTTTGAACAAACTTTTGGAAAATACAAGAAAACACTTCGAAGAAGACAAAAAAGCAAGCGAATTGTTGAAAAAGGTTGAGAGTTTCCAAGTAACAAGATAGTGAAAAAATCCTGTTAGCTTCGCTTTTCATGCTTTGAGAAAATGAAAGCTGCACAATCTCTTAAAGAAACCAACATCCATACAGAGTTTAGAATAAAAAAAGGACAAGACTTTAGAATAAAAGCGTAAACTACAAGTCCAAAACTTCCTAAAAAGTTCAAAAAGTCATAAACAAAATCTTGGTCTGTAAGCTTTTTTGTTTGGTTTAGGACAAAAGCAATCAAAATAAGCCCCGAACCAAAAATTCCAATCAGCTCTCTTACGATTTCCATATTGATAAAGACCAAAAAATTGAAAAAGTCATGCCTAATCTAAAATGGCTTTTACTTTTTTGCAAGAATCGTGCCAAAACCATTTTCAAAAATAATCGTGTAATTTTTGTTTTTTAGAATAAAATCCAGCTCTTCTTCGCTACAAGGATAAAAGCTACTTTTTTCCTTTGAAATTAAAATGAAGTCAAACTCGCCAAATTCTGGCAAACTTTCAATGTTTTTAGGGGTCGATCCAGAGTAAAAATATTTCATCTGGATTGTTGAAGTAAGAGTCTGAAAACAAAGTTTTTCTATCTCTATGACTTAGAACTTCTACCTTGTCAAAAGACCCAAGATGCGCAACTATTTTATTAGTAGCTGTTATGTAAGAATTTTTGTGGAGTTTTTTGATTTCAGAAAGGAATTTTACTTTCTCACTGACTTTCATAGCTTCCTTTCTAATATTCGAATAAGACCACGCTTTGCATAGAAAGTTTATGAAAAATGAATTAATGAAAAAAGAACTGATAAAAAAATCCTGAGATTTTGTTTATTATCTATGATAACCCATTTTTTAATTTTTCTTCTAAAAATCTAAAAAATCAAAGAAACCAACCAGAAAGATTGGGAAAAAGTATGAAGAGTAATGAAATTCATTCGAGTTTATAATAGGCCTTGGGCTAAGTAGTTTAATTGCTAGCGACAAAATTGAAAGGAGAAAAACTTTTGCATTCACTGGGATAAGAAAAGATGATGCAAAAACAAGCTCAAAAAATGCAGTAACTTTTTGCTCGGTGCCAAAAAGATAACTAAGCACTACATGAAGTTTTGTAACAGCTTTTTTGGCATCAATAAGCAAGTTTTCTCCTAAGATCGGATATTTAAATAAAATATATACAAGTTTGGTTTTATAATAAAGTTTGTTGTTGAAAAAATAAGAAATAGAAGTAAAAGAATAGAAGTGAAGGAAAGCAAAAAAATAAAAACGACTTCTTTAAAATTTTTAACTTTAAACGAGTTTGTCTCCTTAAAAGAATTGAAATTCTCACAAAGCTTTAAGAAAATGACTATATCAAAACCCAAAAAATAACTATAGATATACCTTCTCGCAAGAAAAGAGAAAAAATGGTAAGTAAAAGTACTTTTATTTTTAAGAAATCTTTTTTAAAAAGAAATTCATCAAAAATTTCTAGTAGAATTGGTGACAAAAACAAAACCGGATGAAAGTCAAAAGAAAGAGCATTCTGATGACCAAAAAAAGCAAAATAAGAAAACCACATTGACAAAGCAGGAGGAATAGTTCCAAACTTTGAGAAAATTTTAAAAGTTCTAAAAGAGCCAAAAGAAACAGCAAAAGAGTTTAAAAGAGAAGGGTTAGCTCAGATCCGAAAATCCAAACTAAATGAACAAAGAAAATAAAGATTGGGTGAAAATGATCGCCCAAAGATTTTCAAATCCCATAATTGTTGATCTTGGAGATTGAAACCTCGAAATTCTTCCTAAAAATTGATAGAAAAGCCCAAAGTTAAACTATTTGTTTAGAAATTTTCGTGTCTTTTTACCTACCAGAAGAGTATTAAGAAAAAACGGAGCAAAAAACAGAGAGAGCTCTAAAAGCTTATTTTTTGGAAAGTTTGTCTATTTTTAGCAGTATTCTTTTAAAAACCTGATAAAAAGGAAAGGACACAACAACACCGAAGAAGAAAATTGAAAGATACCTTTCAAATAACCCTGAAAGTATTAGGTTGGAGAAAGCATTTCTTAAACTTTCTATTTTTAGCTTTGAAGCGGTTTCAAAGTATTTTATGACAAATATTAGTCAAATCAGTAAAGCAAACGAGTATCAATAAAATTTTTTCTAAACATTCGTAAACACACACTCTCTCTTTCGTATAATTAAATTATATGGTGCAAATACAAGCCAAAAGTTAAGAAAAAAGAATAACCAATCAACGAAGCTTATATCATTTCCAAAAAAGTTATATCTATTAAGACCGGAAAAAATAAAAAAAGGAATTTACTTTCAAAGAGAATAAAAAACCAATAAGACTTTATCTGGGGAGTTGTTGAATTTAACAAGGTTTGTGGAATAAAAGCAGCAATTGATGATTTTGTTCTTTTTAAGAATAAGAGAGTATTAAAAGCATTGAAAGTAACTTGGGAGACTTGAAAAGCTTAATCCTAAAAAAACAAAAACCAAGAAGAAAAAACATTGTTGTTTATTTGGTCAGAAATATTTGAAATTATAAGATTTGCTCAAAAAAGAATGTAAAAAAGATTTACTAAAGAAAAGATTAAGCTACTTTTTACCGGGCTCTTCAATGGAAAAGTTTTGGATAAAACTTCTCCATTTAAAATTCGTTGAAACCAATTTGAAAGTGCAACTTAAACTTTTTTTACAAAAAAACAAAAAAAGAAACAAAGTTTATTTGAGAGAAAACCTGCAAAAGAATATCTTAACTTTGTTGAGATTAGCAATGCACAAAAAAGGTCTAGATGTTATCCAAGCAAAGAAAAGAAACGAAAAGCCCTTAACACACAAGAGTTTTGTTAAAAGAAAACCTTAAAGATTGCCAAGAGTGACAAGTAGAAGCAAAATTGATTGAAAGATTATGTGAAAAATATAGAATTAGCACGAAAGCTAAGCAGAATTGCGCAATTATTACGAGATTCTGAACGTTGACTTTAATAGTGACCAGTCAGAAATAAAAAAGTCATTTTATAATCTAGTCAAAAAATTTCATCCGGATCTGAATAAGTCACCAAATGCAAGGAAAAGGTTTGAACTAATAAATGAAGCGTACGAAACTCTTTCGGATTCAGAAAAAAGATCTGCTTATGATCGTGTTTTAATCGAAGAAATCAAGAAAAAGGTAAAAAGAAAAGAGAAACAGAAAAAAGAAATACCAGAAAAATTAAGAATAGCTTTTGCTGTCTTGAAGGTTATGTTTTTTTCAACTTTATCTTTCGTTATGGCATCAATAATTTTCGGTAGTCTAAAGAAATCCTATTTTGGGGCCGAGCCAATTTTACTTTCTCTGGCCACACTTCTTTTTACATTTGATAGGTACTTCTGGGTAGAAAGAATTCTATCTAAAAACTTCTTCACCATATACAAAATACTAAGAGGAGTAATTTTTTCAGTAAGCATATCTCTAGTTCTAAACATAATCTTAGAGTCCCCACCAATGTATCTTAACCTAGATGATTCTTCGAAGCTATTTATGATTATTCCATCAACCGCTTTTGGATCCATAATCACAAGCATGGAAGACTACACAAACTTATTTACCTTTTTTTGGTTTAAAAATTTTTTCTTTCATGCTAGAAAAATTTTTCTAAAAACTCTTAAAATTCTAGCTATTTCATCCTCGATTCTTTTTTTACTTTCGAGAATTGGATTGATAGAATTTGAAATTTCAAATTTTCAGCAGCATGTTTTTATTGCAATAGCAGGAAGTTTAGCCTTAGAAACCTTTGATGAATAGGAATTTATTAATTTATTATTTGACAAAACAGTGCAAAAAAAATAGGTTAAAAACGCCGGGGGTCGCATAGTGGCCAATTGCTGCGGACTGTAAATCCGCCGGGTTTTATACCCTACGAAGGTTCGAATCCTTCCCCCCGGACAAGAAAAGTCCTTTTGAGAAAAGAAAATCTAGAGAAAATAGTTTTGTTTTACAATGTTCTAGGGGTACCAGCATTTATCTCGGATAACTTTCCAAGTTTAGAAAAGAAAAAATTTTCAAAAGCTGGAAACTTTGTCTTTCACAAAGATTTTCAGGACGTTTTGAAAAGGGTAGAAAACATAGATAAAGTCTTAAACAAAAAAATTGCTATCGTGAAAAAATACCTTCCAATTCTTCGAATTATTCCATTTGTTAAGGGGTTTTTTCTTTCTGGATCTTTCACTCTCTCTTTTCCAAAAAAAGAAAGCGATATAGATATTTTCACAGTTTCGAAAACCGGAAAAATTTGGTCGGCAAGATTTTTTTCTCATCTTTTTTTGAGGTTTTTTGGGATTTCAAGGCTGAATTCATCTAAAACTTTCGAGAATAAATTTTGCCTAAATCACTTTGTTACAGAAAAAAGCCTAAAATGCACGGTAGAAAATGAATATCAAGCGATTTTACAATCGCATTTCGTACAAATTTCCGGAGAAAAAGAATTAAAAGAAATGATTCTAAAAGAAAACAAAGATTGGATTGAAAAATTTTTCCCGGAAATTTTTGAATACATAGAAAAAAACGAGCGATTTCAAAATCTAGAAAAAATGTTTTCTAGGAATTTGGATTCTTTCACCAAAAAGAAAATTTCTTTAGAGAAAGAGTTAAAAAATTTCTTCGAAACCCTCTTTTTTTGGGCAGAGCCGATTTTGAAGTTTTTTCAGGTGATAAAAATAAAGAAAAACAAAAATTTCGACAAAAGGTTTATCAAAATTTCAGACAAAGAGCTTAAATTTCACCCGGGATCAAAAGAAAAATTCTATTTAGAAAAATACAACAAAGCAGTAAAACTTTAAGATACCACGCTAGTGAGGTTAGCGAGAGCAGTATCCTTCAATCATTTGAAATCTCTGTTCAGATATTCTTAACTTAAAAATGTATTCGCAGAAGCTTTTATTTTCCCCCTATCAATTCGTAATAATTCACACAATCAACTACTCCCGATTCTTATGCTAATGCTTCTTTTTTGAGTGCTTGAATCAGGTCTAAAGACAATTCTGCAACTCGTTTAACCCATGAAAACATTAGCTGAAAGTTATTTAAGGTCTCACCTCTACTCCTTCCGGGCAATATCCGTTTGTTTGCTCTCGATCTTGGGGTAACTAATAGATCTTTTGGACCAGCCTCAATTCTTTCAAGCAATTCATTAACACTCCTTACTGTTCTTGCATTTGCAAGTGCTTCAACTGAATCAATAAATCCATCCACCTGTTCTTCCGAAAATGCGCAAGACAACAGAAGTTCTCTAAAAGTATCTTTTCCTCTAAGGAGGAGATGAACTTCATTTACTATACTATCTAAAATTTCTCCAGAAATTTCAGTATCAAGAAAAACTCTCTCTCTTTGATTTGTGCCAACCTCGGGTTTAGAAGGCTGAGAAGCAGCACCACTTCCAGACTCTCTTCCACGTCTTTCACTACCAATCTCTATTGCTCATCCTTCAGTTTGAGAAGCAGCATTATCGCTCCTCTGCCTGCTTACTTGTTCCAAACTGTGTGCTATTTTTATTTTTAATAACAAAAATTCTAAGAATAAACTTTCAAACTTTTTTGAAAAAGCTCGCGCGCTTTTGCCAAAATATCAATAGCTTCCTGAATGATTCTTGCAGTCATTTTTTTGTTTTTGGTTAATCTTACCAAAGCCACGTTTGAAAGAAAAATAGCTTTCTTTTGATCTGCCCAGAGAACGCTCTTCGCAGGAAGAAGCACAGAAATAGGATCCATATTTGCACTAACTTGAGAAACTTGGGTTGGTTGAATGTTGTCTTTTTCCTTTTTGTCTTTTGAAACGTAACTTGGCTGAGAAGAACTTGGAAAATAGGACGGCTCTTTTTCTTTCGTACCCAAAATTTCGGGAGCATTTGCTACACCTTCTTGAACCTTTTCTTGTGTGCCAATTTTCTCGAACCTTTTTTCTTCTGTCATGTTTTTTATCCCAATAATAAACCTTACCTAATTCTAATAAAAAGTTTTTCATTGTCAATACAGTACAAAAATAGGACTTAAAAAAAGATTGCAAAGGAAAAAAGAAAGTATAGAAGACAAATGTAAAGTAACTTTCTTTTTATTACTAAAAAAATGCCATCAGAAAATCTCGAAAAAATTAGAAATTTTTGCATCATTGCACACATTGATCATGGAAAATCCACACTTGCGGACAGAATGCTAGAAATAACAGGAACAATCGATAAGAGAAAAATGGCAGGTGTTAAACAGAGGCTTGACCTTCTTGAGTTGGAGCAAGAAAAAGGAATAACAATAAAATTAACTCCTGTTCGAATGATGTGGAAAGGTTATTTACTTAACCTTATTGATACACCTGGTCATGTCGATTTTACCTATGAAGTTTCAAGAAGCCTAGCTGCTTGTGAAGGAGCAATTCTACTCGTTGATTCGACACAAGGAATTGAAGCACAAACAGTTTCGAATCTTGAATTAGCACGAAGCGAAGGATTGAAAATAATACCTGTAGTGAATAAAATTGATCTTCCAAATGCTGATAAAGAATCAACTGCAAATGAACTTTGCAAAAACTTTGGATTCAGAATGGACGAAATAATTTTTACTTCAGGGAAAACTGGAGAGGGTGTTGAAGAACTTTTGGATTCTGTGATTGAAAGAATTGATCACCCCGTTGAATTTTCAAAAGGAACTCAAGCTTTGATTTTCGATTCTGTGTTTGATGCCTATAAGGGTGTTATTGCTTATGTTAGAGTCTTTTCTGGAGAAATAAAAGCCGGTGAAAAAATCTTTTTCATGCAAAAAAAAGTCGCTTTATCCCCAATAGAAGTAGGAATTTTTTCCCCCGAAAGAAAAGAAAAAGACGTTCTAACAAGTGGAGAGGTTGGTTACATAGCAACCGGCATAAGAGATATTTCAAAAATTCGCGTTGGTGATACCATCACAAAGGAATTAGACTACAAAAAGTCAGTTGCTGAAATCTTGCCAGGCTACAAAGAGCCAAAGCCTGTTGTTTTTTCAAGTTTCTTCCCAACAGATCAAGATGATTTTCCAGATTTTAAAAAATCTTTTGAAGAATTGTCTTTAAACGACGCTGGAATAAAATTTGAAGAAGTAAGATCAAATACTTTGGGTCAAGGTTTTAGATGCGGCTTTTTGGGAGTTTTGCATCTAGAGATAGCAAAAGAAAGACTTGAAAGAGAATTTAATCAAAGTGTTGTTGTAACTTCTCCAACTGTTCGACTAAAAATACTAAAAACCGACGGAACCGAAATTTTTGTTGAAAGCGCGGACAATTTCCCAGATTATCCACAAATCGAAAAAATCTTCGAGCCAATAGCAGAAAGTAGAATTTTCGTAAAGAAAGAATTTTTAAGCGAGGTAATAAAACTTATTAATTCAAAAAGGGGAACGGTTTTTTCCATAAAAGACTTAGACGAAAACAGATTAGAAATAACATCAGAAATCCCTCTTCTTAAACTTGTCAGCGGGTTTTTTTCTGAACTTAAAGGCGTTACTTCCGGTTATGCTTCTCTTGATTACAAAGTAAAAGAATACAAAGATGCAGACTTTGTGAAAGTTTTGGTCCTGGTAAACAAAGAAGAAGTTGAAGCTTTGAGTTTTCTAACTTATAAAGATGAAGCGGAGAGCGAAGGAAGGAAAATAGTTGAAAAACTAAAAGAGCTAATTCCAAGACACATGTTTGTTATTCCTCTGCAAGCTGCAATTGGAGGAAAAATAATCGCAAGAGAAACTATTCCAGCAATTAGAAAAGACGTAACAGCAAAACTTTATGGAGGAGATTTTACCCGAAGACAAAAGCTTTTAAGAAATCAAGCAAAAGGGAAAAAGAAAATGAGAGAATTTGGAAATGTTTCAATCCCAAAAGATGTGTTCTTGGATTTAGTAACCAGAAAGGATTTATGATAAAATCTGACAAGTTACTTTTGCACATAAATAAAAAATCAAGGAGAATTCGTGATAAAAAGATTTTTACCCCTTAAAAGAAAGATATTTAGAGGTATAAAAAAGTGTAGGAAACGAGAGTAAACAAAAATTAACCCTATACTGGGTTAAATTTTTTACAGAGGTATGAACACTTATATAAATTTTGCTCAACCAGAACTATAAGCTTATAAACTTGGTTAATCTAATCATTCTTAATCCAATCATTCTAAATTCCTTTAGAGTATCCTAATACCCGAAAATAAAGAAAACAATACAAAACCAAAGAATATTTAGCTTCTTTAGTATGTAATATATCACATTCAACAATAATTTACTTTTTCATTATAGGCACCTATAGGA